>Ga0233449_1000038_pt1 | contig 191692 bp, 163 predicted proteins | sample SI_124_October20_FD_183012 | JGI IMG/M metagenome (GOLD analysis project Ga0233449, IMG submission 183012) | Seawater microbial communities from Saanich Inlet, British Columbia, Canada - SI_124_October2016_200_MG | ecosystem: Environmental > Aquatic > Marine > Inlet | place: Canada: British...
AGTTAACGTTCGTTGAACTGGTGATGCTTGCTGAAACAGCTGTCGGCTCTGTAATAATTACTGTCTCTGTATCTGTACAACTGTTGTCATCTTCGACTGTTACGGTGTATGTTCCTGCGGCTAGTCCGGTTGCTGTTGCTCCGGTCGCTGCATTACTCCATGCGTAAGTGTATGGGGATGTTCCGCCTGAAGCGGAAGCCGTTGCTGATCCATCACTTGACCCGTTACAAGAAACATTCGACGCAGATATCGAAGCTAAAACTGTTGTAGGTTCGGTTACAGTGACCGTCGCTGTTTCAGTACAACTGTTGTCGTCTTCAGCAGTTACAGTGTATGTACCAGCTGCTAACCCTGTTACAATTCCACCTGATGATCCATTCGACCAGGAATAAGTATAGGGCGAAGTACCTCCACTAGCAAATGCTGCTGCAATTCCGTCACTTCCGCCATTACATGAAGTCGGCGTCATCGAAGTGCCAACCGAAATTGCTGTTGGTTCAGTAATGGTTACGCTTATGGTGTCCAGACAGGTATTGGCATTTGTAACTGTAACAGTATAAGTTCCGGCAGTTAAACTAGAAGCCGTAGCCGAGCTAGCTCCGTTACTCCATGAATATGTGAATGGTGAACCATTTGTCGCTGAAACGGTCGCCGAACCATCGCTTCCACCATTACACGAAACATTCGACGATGTCATGCTCAGACTCGGTAGATCATTTACCGTCAGAGATTCTGTGTCCGTTGCTGTTCCGCAAGCGTTGGTGAATGTGTATGTTATGGTAAATGTTCCTGTGCTAGAAACGGATGGATCAAAGATGTTAGAGCTAACACCGGTTCCAGAAAAAGCTCCTCCACTTGGAGTTCCATAGCTGAGAAGCCCAAGTGTGTCATCATCCTCGCACAAATCAGGCAAGGTGCTAATCGAGGAAGTCGCCGCTGGATCAACAGTAATGGACGATGTATCCACATTGCTACATCCTGATGCAGAGATCGTGTAAGTAATTTGATGTGTTCCACTTCCCGCAAAGGCTGGATAGTAGAACGCTCCGAAAACCCCGAGACCCGCATATGTTCCTCCAGTCGGACTTCCACCTGAAAGGGCAAAGCCACTAGCGGATACACAAACATCAGCGAAGGTGTCAAGACTGACGGTTGGTGAGGCTGTTACTGTGGCGACAATTGAGTCTGATGCCAAACATCCATTCGAAGAAGAATAAAATATGGAATGAGTTCCTGCGCCGGCTGAACCTGGATCAAATGAATTTCCGGTTACACCATTTCCACTATGAGTTCCGCCGGTCGGGAATCCATAAGCTGCACCAGCCAATGATATCGGGCTATCCCCTTCACATGCCGAAATAGTAGTTGTGAATATTGCTGGTGAAGAGTTCACCGTCAAGGTTTTTGAAACACTGTCTGTACACGTGTTTGAATCTGTATAGACATACCAGATGGTATTGTTTCCTAATGCTGCAGATCCAGGATCAAAAGTTGAACCTCCTGAAACCCCGGTACCGTTATAAGTCCCACCAGAAGGACTTCCTCCGGTAAGCGTGAAAGGATCATCTGCGTCGCAGACAGAACTGAAATTTGAATGGGTAACGCTGGGTAAGGCATTCACGATAATATTAAGAACATTGCTCGTGTCGACACAGCCTCCGCTGTCAATAACCATAGAATAGAGTCCGTCGTCATCTACAGTAAGTGTCGGATTTGTCTCACCTGCCAGTACGGCTCCATTGTATAGCCACTGGTACTCATAAAGTGAGTTAGTGTCTGTATAAATCTCGACCTCATCGCCATCGCAAATACTTGTATCATTTCCGGGTGCATAGGCCTGAGCAACTAAGTAGTCGCAATTCGCAATTTTAGTAACAAAGCCCTCATATGAGGTACCGGAGAGCGCAGTCGATCCAAACGTAACCGAGCTCAAAAAGCTTCCAACTCCATAAACGTGATCCTCATCATGGGCAGTTATATTTCCTACATATTCATGATTTGGAGATACTGTAGGGGAAATACCCCATTCCCAAGAATTGGAAGAGTAATCTCTTTTAATATAGTAAGGTGTATAGCCCGAACCAGAAGGATTGGTAACGGTGATAGATCCGAGGGACATGTTTGTATTGGAATACATCAACCCTGTTAAATAGAAGTTACCTTCATTGTCTAGGTCAATTTTATTGAGGTAGCAAAGACCGCTCCCTTTCACAGCATATTGTGCGGTACCTGAAGCGTTATACTGGGCAACAAATGGCCCCCAAGCAGTTCCTGTGGCTGACTGAGACCCGAAGAGGATGCTGTTATAGGACATTCCTGAGATGAAAATCTTGTTGTTATTGTCGATCTTCAAATCAGTAACGTAATCGGTACTGGTTCCTCCACCGTTTCGAATCCATGAGACCGAGCCAGATGAATCGAGCTTGATGATAAACGCATCATAACCTCCGTAGGCCGTCTGATATGAAGATCCTACAGACAATGTGTCTGATCCTGAACTCGCTGCATAAATGTTATAGTTAGCATCAACGTCCAAGCCACCAGAATACTCCCAATACCAGTTATTACTGTATATGTGAGGAGATTCAATTTGAACTTTCCACATAAAATTTCCATCTGGATCGTAGCGGACAATAGCTTCATCATAGTACCCCGAGGTGCCTTGAGTACCGTTGGAATTGGTAAATGAACTTGACCCTGCGAATAGTGTCTGTTGGAAACCGACTTGTATCACAACGTTCCCATCAGGATCTGTAGCAAGTCCAATTGGCCTTTTATAGCCACCCCCTGTAATTGATTTGGCCCATTGAAGATTACCGACGCTGTCCCATTTCGCCAACCATGTGTCGTAGGTGTTCAACGTCCCGCTAACCGACGTGTCGCCAATCTGGCAAGTTGCGCCATAAAACCAGCCAGCGACTACAACATTTCCATCGTCATCCGTGGCGACATGAAAGGCCCCATCATAGCTTGAGCTCCCAATTCTTTGAGCCCACAGAATAGCGCCTTCATCATTGTACTTACCCACGAATCCATCATAGCTCAGACCTGTCAGAGAAATGGAGTCGAATGTGGAGTTTCCAATCATCCAACCAGCCACGTATACGTTGCCATCTGGATCAGTATCGGCGTCCTTGACCATCTGGTAGCTACTACCAGATATTTGCTCAGCCCACACATAGGTTTGGGCCTGTGATGTTAGCGCAGAGAAGAAAAAAATACAGGCAGTAAGTAAAGCTCTTTCCATAGATAATGAGTTGTTCCAATCATGAAACGTGTTTCAACGAGTACAGAACTTACGAAGTTATCAACAAAAACGTTGGTTATTACTCCAATTCAGTTGAGAGTCGTCATAAATTCATGAAGGCACATTCCTGGTTCATATGCCATAAAATCAAAAAAAGGGCACCGGGCCCTTTTTCGTTTGCAATTGAAAATGAGTTCTAATCTACATTGTCATGTAGAAACGGGTTGTTGGGTCGAAGTTTCGTTTTGGACTCACCATCCTCTCCTTCTTCCTCGCTCAATGTGAATCTACTCGCTGTAGATTCTGAAGAATGTGGGACATCATCAAGGTTAATTTGCTTCCTTTTATATGCAGGTTCATTTTCTAACTCATTCATTCCTGAAGGAGTTCGTAAACGAAGGCTCAAATCTCTCAACCTTGACATCCTATCAGTATTTCTTTTTGATTGATCTTCATCAGAAACATCCGTTGGCTGAGATTCTTCCGGAGCATCTTCAACCTTTCTGAGTTGCGGGGAATCTTCTGATTCTTCCTTCTTAAACGGCTCCCAATCTTCGGTCTTGTTCGCTGGCTCGCCGTCTAATTTGAATACCGCTCGAGTTTCAGGCGCTTCCGATGTTTCCTGGGTCTCTGATTTTAAAAATGGTTCGGATTCGATTTTTGACTCTACAGAACTTTCGTCCGTTTTTGAAGTTTCAGAATCAAGTTTGAATTCTCTTCTCTCAGCGCTCATGTCAAACTCAATGGTTCGCTGATTCTCTTCCGAGACCTCAGGTGTTTCAGAATCTTCAACTTCTTCTGACGCATCGGCTGTAAATTGAGTTTCAGTCGTCAATTCGGCTTCCTCGATGACCTCATCTTCACGAGTCATTTCAATCTCCACCTCTTCTTCCATTACGACAGTATCGTCAAGATGATGGATAACTGGCTTCACCTCTTTGGTGGGCACTTCTATCTCATCCTCCAAATTCAACTTTCTTGTCTCCTGCTTTCTTTCAAGGTTCACTCCGACATTCGGATTTTGCTTGAAACCGGTTGCAATGATCGTCACCGATAAAGAATCACCTAGTGATTCATCGTGGCCGTATCCCCAAATAACATCTGCTGACGCGCCTGCTTCTTCTTGGATATAATCCGTGATATCGGAAATCTCATCCATAAGAACTTCTTGCTGTCCAAATGTGATGTTGAGTAGCACATATCGTGCACCTTCAATGTTATTGTCATTAAGCAACTGAGAAGCGAGTGCTTTTTCTACCGCCTTCGTAGCACGATTTTCACCTTCTGATTCAGCAGAGCCCATAATGGCCACCCCTGATTCGTGCATAACAGTGCGCACGTCTTCAAAATCTACGTTGATGTAGCCTGTTCGAGTGATTATTTCAGCGATTCCCTTTGCTGCTGTTGTTAGTACGTCATCCGCCATGGCAAAAGCCTCCGCAATCGGAAGATTACCGCACATTTCACGCAGCTTTTCATTATTGATGATGAGCAGCGTGTCGACGTTTTCTCTAATTTCTTCTATTCCTTGCTCCGCTTGTTGTCTTCTTTTCTTTCCTTCAAAGAAAAACGGCATGGTGACAATACCAACGGTGAGAATTCCCATCTCCTTTGCCGCTTTAGCAATAACTGGAGCAGCTCCCGTTCCTGTACCACCGCCCATTCCAGCTGTGATGAATACCATCTTGGTATTCTTGTTTACGATATCCTTGAGCTCTTCGATATTCTCAATCGCGGCGTTCTTTCCCACTTCTGGCAATGAGCCCGCACCTCGACCTTCTGTCAGGGTGGCACCTAGCTGAAGCTTGGTTGGAATTGGGCTGATATCTAATGCCTGTTGGTCTGTGTTACAAACAAGGAAGTCAACACCTTTAATGCCCTGCCTGAACATGTGATTGACCGCATTGCTTCCGCCGCCCCCAATACCGAGGACTTTGATAATGCTTGAATTTTCTTTCGGCAAATCGAATTTCATGACTTGTAGTTTATTATTGATTCTGTGATTTATAATCGCTCATCTTCCTCGAAGATTTCTTTAGTAACGTTCAATATGCGGTCGAGCAATCCTGGTCGCTTTTTCTTTATGACAACACTGACGCTAGACTCTCTCTGATTGTATTTTTCTGAGTATTCAAATCCTTTAAGGACCAGGCCGACACCCGTTGAGAACATCGGACTAGAAACTCCCTCATTCCCTGAAGCAAGGTGCTCAGTGGGGAATCCGATTCTTGTATCCATACCAGTCAGGTACTCGAAAAGTTGGGGAAGATGCTTCAGTTGAGCTCCTCCACCAGTGACCACGATACCGGCAATCAACTTTCGCTCAAAACCAGAATTTCTGACTTCGAAGAACACTTGTTCGATGATCTCTTCCATTCTAGCTTGAATGATATGAGCAAGGTTCTTAACGCTAATCTCTTTTGGCTGACGTCCACTTAAACCCGGAATGACAACAATGTCATTCGCTTGATTCTCACTTGCTAGAGCTGACCCAAACTTGACTTTTAATTGCTCGGCTTGCTTTCGAATGATGGTACAACCATCCTTGATATCATCGGTAATGATGTTTCCACCGAATGGGATAACCGCGGTATGTCGGATTATTCCATCTTGGAAAATCGCAACGTCCGTCGTACCGCCGCCGATGTCGACCAATGCGACTCCCGCTTCTTTTTCTTCTTCACTTAAAACTGACTCAGCAGATGCGAGCGGCTCCAAAGTAAGCTCTGCCACTTCGAGATCCGCTTTTCGCACGCACTTGTAAATATTTTGAATCGCACTCATCAATCCAGTGATGATGTGAAAATTGGCCTCGAGACGGATACCACTCATTCCGACTGGATCCTTAATGCCTGATTCATTATCAACGATATAGTCCTGCGGCAGCACGTGGATGATCGATTCCCCAGGAGGAAGCTGCAACTTATGCATGTCATCAATCAAGGCATCAACATCCTTTGAAATGATCTCATCTTCAAGGTTTTCTAAAGTGATGACACCTCTGTGCTGCAGACTTTTGATGTGCTGCCCAGCTATTCCAACATTGACAACCTCAATCTCGCAATTGGAATCCAGTTTCGCATCTTCGACCGCCTTCTTAATGGCCTCCACAGCCGGTGTAATATGAGAAACTACACCTCTACGAACACCAACGGATTCAGCTTTACCGCTTCCGAGTATTTCTAGTTTTCCATACTCATTCTTCTTGCCGACTAGACATGCAATTTTGGTTGTTCCAATGTCCAACCCGACAATTATTTGCTCGTTTGAATCCATAAATTAGGTTTTCGTACACACGACCTGATTGGTGTATTTGAGGTTTAATGTTTTGTATTCGTTCCATCCTGTTTTATCCAGGCCTTCTCTGTAAAAGAGTCTCAGTTTGGTAAGTTTTTTATCCAAATTCTCAGCGTCTCCCAGAAGTATTTGATGATCCCCTACACGAGGAATTAGCTCAAACTCCTTGTCACGTGTTACATAAACTTGATTGAATTGTGCCTTCCAGAAATCATCTTGGCCAATGAACTTCGACATGGCGTAAACATCATTTAGAATTGCCGCATCTGGATGCGCAGTTTCAAGGTCAAGTTCGGAGACATTTTTACCAACCACTTGATCGAGGTTCATGCTAATGTGGCCGCTTACCACCAAGATTCGAGCTGTGTACTTTTTTGAGAGAGGCATGACCTTTCCAAGGTGGTCGATGTAAACGCTCTTACCTGAATTATTGAAAACTCGCGCAATTGGCTTCCGGGCCAATACATCAACATGGAGATCTCCGTTCAGTTCTTTATAGACTTCAGCGTCTTGAATGAAAGCATCGTTTTGAAGAATTCTCTCAATTCGACCCGGATCTATTTCGTTCAATCTTGTTTCGCCTCGAACATATCCAAGATCAAGAACAGTTTCTCTTACTTCTTCTTGGTCGATGAAGTAGTTCTCACCGGCATAGTCAATATCGATGATCACATCCCCCAAAACCGAATCGGAAGAAGATGAGATCGCTGCTGCAAACAGCACAAAAAGCACTGCTGTTATGCCTATCCATCCTGATATTTTTAGAATCTTCTTCATTTTCTAATTGGCAAAAGCTTCTGCAACTGGATCAACGAGTTGGTCAATATCTCCTGCCCCCAGCATCAGTACAACTTGTGCCGTAAGCGATAATACGGCTATTACGAGGTCTGATTTTTCGACCAGTGCCTTAGTTTTCAACGGGAGTTTTTTCAAAAGATTGGCGCTAGAAACCCCTTCAATCGGTAATTCCCGAGCTGGATAGATTGGTAGGAGAATGACCTCATCTGCCATCGAAAGAGAGGTGACAAATTCCACTTCAAAATCGCGTGTGCGAGAATATAAATGGGGTTGAAAAACAACGGCAATCGTTCTCCCGGCATACAGCTCTCGGGTTGCTCGAATTACCGCTTCTAATTCACGGGGATGATGAGCATAGTCGTCAATGAGAGCCTTCTGACCATCATCAAACTTAATTTCAAATCTCCGTTGAATACCTGAGAATTTTCTCACAGCATCAGAGCTATCAATGGGCCGAACCTGGACTTCTGTCGCCACACCGACCGCAGCACTCGTATTAAGTGCGTTATAATGTCCGGGGAGATTACTTTGAAAATCCACTCCACTAATTGAGAATTGAGACTTTCCACCCTCAGGAATTCGCCATTTCAAAAGAATATCTGCATCAACCGAATCTCCGTAGAGCAGAACATTTTCGTGCTCAATCTGATTTTTCAATGAATCGTGCAACACCAATTTCTTACAATTCGAAGCAAACTGTTGAAAGTCTTGCCTTACTTGTTCGATCGAACCATAGACATCCAAGTGATCCGGGTCGATGCTCGTTATCACGCCAATTTCTGGGCTTAGTTTATGAAACGATCGGTCGAACTCATCCGCCTCTACTACGATGTACTTTGGATCTTCGGTTAACACAACATTTGACCCGTAATCGCTCATTATTCCTCCTACGAAAGCCGCAATCTCAACACCACTTGCCGTTAATATATGTGCCAACAATGCTGTGGTTGTTGTTTTTCCATGAGTTCCGGCGACAGCGAGCGTTGGAATAGCCGCTGTAATCAATTGCAAAACTTCAGATCTCTTATACCATTGATTTCCTTCACCTGAAACATGTGAAAATGCAGGATGAGATTTTGGAATTGCCGGCGTGAAAACGTATAAATCTGATTTAGGAACCGCATTTACATCCTCTGAGTAATTGATGATTATTCCTTCACGCTGTAGGGATTCTGTCAGCTCCGTTTTTGTTTTGTCGTATCCATGTACCGAACATCCTCGGGTTTTAAAATAGCGTGCCAATCCGCTCATTCCAATTCCACCGATGCCCAGCAAGAAAACGCTATTTACCTCTTCTATCTTCATCAGGAAGCCAGGGATATTACTTCACATGCAATCTGGTTAGCAGCATTTGGATGTCCATGCTTTACAATGTTGGCTGACAGCGTACTTTTTCGTTCATCATCTCCGAGTAAATCGAGTGCTTGATCAACCAAGTTTTGAGATACTTCCTTATCCGGGATCATTATGGCCGCGCCTGTGTTTACCAATGACAGTGCATTTTGAGTTTGATGATCCTCCGCAGCGAATGGAAATGGAACCAAAATGGTTGGCTTCCCTACAATGGATAACTCACTAACTGCGATGGCACCAGCCCTAGAAACAACGACATCTGCAACGGCATACGCGAGATCCATTTCGAAGATGAATTCAGTCATCCGGAGCGAAGGGCTATTAACAGAACGCTCAAGTTCTGCGGTCTCGTCCTTAAACAGCTTTCCAGTTTGCCAGAGTACCTGAATCCCTGCCTCCAACACTCTACTCACCCCTTCTTTCATGGCCAGGTTCACTGATCTTGCGCCTAAGCTTCCTCCTATTATTAGTAGAATTGGCTTATTCTGTTCCAACCCAAAATGAGATAGAGCTTTTTCACGCTTCCCGTCAATTGCCACAACCTCGCTACGGACAGGATTTCCTGTTATGACAATCCTGTCTTTTGGAAAAAAGCGATCCATGTTATCATAAGCAACGCAGACTTTTGAAACTGCATTCGCCACCCAGCGATTGGTCACTCCTGCGAAAGAATTCTGTTCTTGAATTAAAGTTGGAACCTTCATCCAAGTCGCCATTCGCAAGACCGGACCGCTGGCATATCCACCAACTCCTACAACGACGTTTGGATTAAAATCCTTGATTATTTTCTTAGCCTTGGCCAAGCTTCCAATCAACCGAAAAGGAAATTTGAGATTGGAAAGACTGAGGCTCCTTTTAATTCCGGTGATGTTGAGTCCAATAATCTCATATCCTGCGTTTGGAACTTTTTCCATTTCCATTTTACCATTGGCACCGACAAATAGGAATGTTGTATCAGGATGAAGTCTTTTGATCTCGTTCGCAATGGCTATTGCGGGGAAGATGTGCCCTCCGGTTCCACCACCACTAATGATGACCTTATACGCCATACGGAGATGGTTGATTAACCAAGGTCTTGGACGATTCCTCAGCGTCGTTTGATGCGCTGACGCTAAGGATAATTCCCACAGCGAAACACGTGAACCAGATGGAGGTTCCTCCCATACTGACCATGGGCAAAGACTGGCCGGTTACTGGTACTAAGTTCACCGTAACCGCCATATTCACCATTGCCTGGAATACCAGGCTGAATGCAATTCCAACGGCCAGAAGGGATCCGAAACGTTTCGGACATTTCATGGCTATTCTGATGGACCGAAACAGGAGGAGCAGGTATAAGAACAGAATGATGACCCCACCGATCAGTCCATATTCCTCAAGGACGATCGCATAAATGAAGTCCGAATATGGATGCGGAAGGAAGTTGCGTTGTGTGCTCTTCCCAGGTCTCTTTCCAGTAATGCCCCCGGTGGCAATGGCGATCTTACTATGATCACTTTGGTAGCTTCGGTTTGCATCAACTCTATCCGGTGAGGCAAACGATTCCACCCTGCTTACCCATGTGTCGAGTCGATTGAAAGTATCTGGAAGAGCTTTACCAGTTATATAGACTAAGCCCAGAGCAAATACTCCGCTCAAGACAAGCAGGCCGATATGTTTTAAGCTCACTCGTCCAAGAAACATGAGAACCAGACAGTTAACAAACAGCAGGGCCGCCGTAGAAAGATCGGCGGGAAGAATCAGTCCGCAAACGAGAAAAATTGGAATGAGCATAGGAAGAAAACCCCTTTGAAAATCCTTGACATCATCCTTTTTAATCGCGAGAAATCTTGCTAAAAACATGATCAAAGCAAGTTTGGCTAAATCCGAAGTTTGAAACGTTTGATTGATAACCGGAATGGTTAACCACCTGTTAGCGCTATTGATATTGGTGCCCACCAACAGCGTAATGAGGAGGAGAGGAATACTCGCATAAAGGGCAAACTGAGCAATTTTGGCATAGTAGGTATACTTAATTCGGTGAGCTGCATACATCAACCCGAGCCCACAGATTAGGATAAAACCATGCCTGAATAAATAATAAAGCGTATTCCCATCATGATGCTTTATCGCCAATGTGACGATACTGCTGTATACAAGCAACAGGCTCGCTACAGACAGCAAGATCATGATGAGCCAAATCGCTCGATCGCCTTTTAAATATTTGAGTATCTGCTCCAATTCTACAGTCTCATTTCTCGAACAGCTTTTCGAAACTGCTGTCCTCTTTCTTTAAAATGTGTACTCGGTTCGAAGTCAGAAAACGCAGGTGAGTACAGTACTACATCTCCCGAATCTGCAATGAGTGTGGCATGCGATACCGCTTCAATCATGGTATTCACCTGACCAACAAGCTCAACACGACCTTCTAACTTTTCTTGTATCGGATCCTTATTTGTACCCATGATAATCACGGCCCGAATCTTTGATGTATCCAATTCATCGAAGAGCGAATAATCCTCTTCGTAAGTCGTGGATGACACGATCCAGACGATGGGCTTATCCATACAATCAATCGAATACCAAGTTGAATTCAAATCAGCCGCTTTCGCGTCATTGATGAATTCGACCTCCTCATATAATTCAACGAATTCAAGTCGATGCTCGATGTCACCTAATCTTTTAAGCGACTCCTTGCGGGCTTCGACTAATCGTGCTTCTATTGCCTGTTCTACTGTTTCAATCTGGGATTTCATTCACAGATAGATTACAGGTTTCGAACGGCTTCTTTGAATTTCCTACCTCGGTCTTCGTAGTCTTCGAACAGGTCAAAACTGGCACAGGCAGGACTAAAGAGGACCGTATCTCCTTTCTCGCCTTGCTTGTAAGCGTTGTACACTGCATCTCTCATATTATCTGTCTCGATAATAGTATCAACGACTCCTTCGAACGCTTCTCGGATTTTAGCATTGTCTTTTCCAAGACAGATAATTGCCCTGACCTTGCCTTTTGCAAGCTCTTTTAGTTGCTCATAGTCATTGCCTTTGTCCACACCACCAGCGATCCAAACGACTGGCTCCGCCGTGCTTTCGAGTGCGTACCAACATGAATTGACATTCGTCGCTTTTGAATCGTTGATGAAGCGCATTCCATAAACGCTATTGACCAATTCAAGGCGATGTTCGATGTTTTGAAAATCGGAAAGGCATTCACGAATGACTTCCTTTCTGACCTCCAGAATTCTGGCTGCAATTCCGGAAGCCATAGAGTTGTGCAGGTTGTGTTTTCCCTGCAGTGCTAACTGTTGTATTGTCATAGTAAAGGGGTTGTTATTAAGGTTGATGTTTAATTGATTAAAGTCTTTGAAGGCTCCTTCGCCTTCTATTTTGTTTTCGATGGAAATGGGAATTCTCTTGCCTTTGCTCTCGATCAAATCAAGTACATGAGCGGTTTGAGCGTCATCCTGGTTATAGATAAACCAGTCCTCGTCGGTTTGATTTTGAGCAATCCGGATCTTAGACTTCGCATATTTCAACATCGAGTTGTCATAGCGATCTAAGTGATCTTCGGTGATATTGAGAAGGATGGCGATATCGCACTTGAAGTCGTACATGCCATCGAGCTGAAAACTACTCACCTCCAGAACCACCCAATCGAACTCCTTTTCTTCAGCGATTAATCGCGCTAGGCTTTTTCCAATGTTCCCAGCTAATCCGACATTGATGCCTGCGCTCTTCAGAATATGGTAGGTAAGTGAAGCCGTAGTCGTTTTCCCATTGGTTCCAGTAATCCCAATGAACTTGGCCTTACTGTATCTCCCGGCAAATTCGATTTCACTTATTACATCAATGTCCTCTTCTCTCAATTGCTGAATCAATGAAATGTCATCGGGAATTCCCGGACTTTTTACAACCAAATCAGCAGTGAGAATCGACTCAATTGAATGCCCATTCTCTTCGAATTCTATATCATGATTTAAAAGAACGTCTCTGTATTCCTCTCTTATCTTCCCTCGATCACTCACGAATACATCCCATCTCTCTTTCTGACCTAACAGCGCTGCTCCCACACCACTTTCTCCGGCTCCAAGTACTACTAGGCGCTCCACTATCGAAGCTTTAGCGTTACTATGCTCAACACAGCGAGCATTATTCCTACAATCCAGAATCTGGAAACAATCTTGCTTTCATGCAATCCTTTCTTCTGATAATGATGATGGAGCGGTGCCATCAGAAAAATCCGTTTCCCCACTCCTGTTCGTTTCTTGCTGTATTTGAAAAAGCCCACCTGCAGGACAACAGAGAGGTTTTCAATGAGGAAGACACCACAGAATATTGGAATGAGGAGCTCTTTCTTGATCGCCAAGGCGAACACCGCGATGATGCCACCAATAGCCAAACTACCCGTGTCTCCCATGAACACTTGAGCTGGGAATGAGTTGTACCAGAGGAATCCGATGCAGGCCCCAATAAATGCTCCCATGTAGACCACCAGCTCTTCCGAATTTGGGATGAACATGATGTTGAGGTAGTCCGCAAACACCAGGTTTGAAGACAGGTAAGCGAAAATTGCGAGGGTAAGACCAATGATGGCAGATGTTCCTCCTGCCAAGCCGTCCAGGCCATCGGTCATGTTAGCTCCGTTTGAAACCGAGGTGACAATAATGACGACCAGAAGAATGTAAATGATCCATGCATACCCTGCTACGGTTTCACCTAACCAATCGACAATCCAGCGGTAGTCAAATTCGTTGTGCTTTACGAATGGAATGGTCGTCTTTGTAACATTGGTTTCTTCCCACATAATGCGGTCTTCAACCGCCCCATTCTCTCGAACGATTTCTTCGGTGACGACATTCCCAGCCTCGTCATAGGTCTTGTGCTTTATAGTTATGTCACCATTGAAATACAAAATGGTCCCAGCGATTATTCCAATTCCAACTTGCCCGACGATCTTGAACTTTCCGGCCAATCCAGCTTTGTTCTTCTTAAACACTTTGATGTAATCATCAGCGAATCCGATAAGGCCTAACCCAACGGTTACAATGAGCATTAACCATATGTATGTGTTCTCGAGCTTGGCAAAAAGGACCGTAGGAATTATGATGGCTGAGAGAATAAGAATCCCCCCCATGGTTGGTGTTCCTTGCTTCTCTAATTGACCTTCCAAGCCAAGATCTCTGACCGTTTCTCCAACCTGCATCTTCCGTAGCAGGTTAATGATTCGCTTACCGAATAACAGGCTAATGACCAAGGAGGTGATTGTGGCCATTGCAGTTCGAAACGTAATGAAGTCGAAGACACCCGCTCCGGGAACGTCTAATTCATTGAGATATGAGAATAGATAGTATAGCATTATCCAACCAGGTTTAGCATTTCGGTGAGAACTAGCATATCGTCAAAACCTATCCTTTCCCCCTTTATCTCCTGATAATCCTCGTGACCCTTCCCAGCAACCAGAATGATGTCGCCGGACTCAGCCATGGACACAGCAGTTTTGATCGCTTCTTTTCTATCTGTTATTGCCAGTGTTTTTTTGATGTTCGTTTTACCCACCCCTACTTTCATCTCTTCGATTATGGTGTTCGGGTCTTCACTTCTTGGGTTGTCGCTCGTCAGGATTACCTGATCACTCAGTTCCGACGCTATCCTGGCCATTTCAGGTCGTTTGGCCTTGTCCCGATCTCCGCCACACCCGACAACACAATACACCCGTTCATTTCCGTCTCGGATATCGTTTATTGTATTCAGAACATTTTGAAGCGCGTCTGGCGTATGCGCATAGTCAACGATCCCTACAATGCCGCTTTCTGATCGGACATATTGAAAACGTCCGCTTGGGGGATTAATGTTAGACATCATCGTCAATACCTCCATCTGGTCTTCTCCCAAAAGCACTGCTGTACCATAAGCAGCAAGGAGGTTATAGGCATTGAATTTACCAATCAGCTTTGTCCACACCTCTTTCTCATCAATGATGAGATTGAGTCCTTGAAAATGGTTTTCGAGGATGCGAGCTTTGAATTGTGCTACGCTTTGAAGTGCAAAATCATGGATTTTAGACTTGGTGTTTTGAACCATGATTTCCCCGTGAACATCGTCCATGTTTATCAAGGAAAAAGCAGTCGATGTGAGCCGATCAAAAAATGCCTTCTTGGCTTTGATGTAATTGTCAAACGATCCGTGATAGTCCAAGTGATCGTGTGTGATATTCGTAAATAGACCTCCTTTAAATGTGAGTCCTGCGATCCGCTTTTGATCAACCGCATGCGAACTCACTTCCATAAAGCAGAACTGACAACCTTCCTCAACCATTTGAGCAAGCAATTTATTCAGTCGAACAGGGTCTGGAGTCGTGTGCGTGGCTTCTACATCCCGATTGCCAATCTTATTGACTACCGTGCTCAGCATTCCGTTCTTGTATCCTAATGCCTTGAATAATTGAAAGAGCAGTGTTACCACCGTAGTCTTTCCATTGGTTCCGGTGACTCCGACTAACTGGATTTTTGATGACGGATCGTCGAAAAGATTGGAAGCGATTATTCCCAAAGCCTCCGAAGAATCCTTGACCTTCACATAGGTGACATCTTCCTTCAGATTATCTGGAAGCTCTTCACAAACAACAATCTTTGACCCGAGTTGAATCGCATTGTCGATGTAGAGGTGACCGTCGGTTTGGGTTCCACGAACCGCGACAAAAACGCTTAGTTTTTCTGCTTGTCTGCTATCAAAACAAACATGCTCAACCGCCAAGTTGGTATTTCCAATCACCTCCTCGAGGCTAACCTTATACAATATGTCTTTTAGCAGCTTCATGACATTTCTAGTGTGATGTTCTGGCCGCGTATAATTCGTTCTCCAGGAGCAATGGATTGTTCTTTAATGACCCCTCTTCCCTTCATTCGAACTTTAAGTCCAGAATTTTCGAGAATAAAAACGGCATCCTGCACTGACATTCCAATGACATTCGGAACCAGATTCTCCACGATGGCTCTTCGCCCCATTCTCACTTTATCATGACCCGTCTGGGTAACAACCCATTTCTCCTCTGGGTTATCAGAGCTTACTGGTACATGCAACTCTTCAAACACCCTTGTGAGATCGCGCTGAGATCCATTCTTACTTACTGGAACTTTAGTGAGAGAGGTGATGGCACCCTGCTCTTGTAGTTCATCGTGAATCTTGATGCTGGTTGCATAGACTTTATCAGCTATCTCTTCGAATATTGGTGCTGCTACATGGCTTGCATAGTACACAGCTCGGTTTGGCGCATTCACAACAACGATGCAGCTGTACTTAGGATTGTCCGCCGGGAAGTATCCAGCAAACGAGGCTTGATAGCTGATCTTCTTTCCATAACCTTCGCTTGATTTTGCAATCCTCGCAGTTCCAGTTTTACCCGCAATCTGATAGTTAGAGCTCTTTAAGTTTTTTGCCGTGCCAATATTCACGACCGCTTTCATCAACTCCTGCGCTTTTTTTGCAGTCTCAATCGAGCACACTTGCTTACTAATTACTTGTGGCTCAAATTCTTTGACAACCGAGCTCTTATTAGTTACTCGACGAACGAATTGTGGCTTCATCATCTTACCATCATTGGCAATTGCGTTGTAGAATGTCAAAATCTGTAACGGTGTCATTTTGACCTCGTAGCCAATGCTTGACCACAAGTACGAGATCAACGACCAACTTTTATTAGATGGATCTTTGATGAGTGGGTCACCTTCTCCAGCGATCTCAATACCAATGGGTTCACCAAGATTCATCTTTCGAAGACCCTTGATAAATTTCGCTGGCTCGTTCGCATAATGTCTTTCAATCAACCTCATCAAACCGATGTTAGAAGAGTAAGCGAACGTCTCTTTCACGGAAATTTTCCCATAACCGCCCTCTTTTGAGTCACGCATAGTTTCACCGTGAAACTCTGCCTTCCCATTTCCAGCATCAACACTATCCTTAAGCTCAATGAAGCCATCTTCAAGCGCTACAACCAGCGAGGGAAGTTTAAAAGTGGATCCAGGTTCGGCGCTCTCCCCAATCGCATAATTGTAGTATTCCCAATAATCGCCATCGTCATCACGACTGAGGTTGGCAATCGCTTTGATCGCACCGGTTTCGACTTCCATAAGAATTACACAGCCGTGATGGGCATCATGCCGCTCTAATTGTTTTAGAAGCGCGTTTTCGGCCACATCCTGAATATTCAAATTGACCGTCGTATGAATGTCGTAGCCATCCATTGGCTCGATCTCATTCTCATCGTTGATCGGCATCCACAATCCGCCAGAGATTTTTTGCATGAGTCTTTTTCCAGAAACACCTGCTAATTCCGCCGAATAAGCTCCTTCCAATCCCACCGGAGTGACTCCTTCTCTGTCATAGCCGATTGTTCGGGCAGCTAACATCCTGAAAGGCTTCTCTCGCTTGTTTTGTTGTAACACGATGAGTCCGCCTTGGTATTTGCCCAGATTAAAAATTGGAAACTCGCGAAGAGCCTTCATCTGACCATACTTGACTCGTCTTTTGATCAAATGGTAACGGCTTCCATTTTGACGGGCAGTAACAAGCTCTCTTTTCCACTCAACGGCACTTTGCTCCTTGAAAAGACCGGCAAGACATATGGACAATGAATCAATTTCTGAATTGAACACCTCATTCTTTAGTCCATCGGCATTGAGATCCATTCTCACCTCATAAATCGGAACTGAAGTGGCCATCATGCTCCCGTCATCACTGTATATATTTCCTCGAACCGCCTCAATATCTCGGTAGACCGTTGTCAGGTTTTCTGCTTTCTCTCGCCAGTAATCACCTTCGACAACTTGGATTAAAACGGCTTTAACCATGACGGCAAGCCCGAAGAGAAGAATAGCCGAGAAGACCACTAACGATCTAATCATAAACTCTCTGTTCTTCTCTTCAGCCATCAATTAATGGATTCAAATTCTTCGACTTCAACTACGAGCTTCTTGGGTGGCTCAAATGATTCATTCAGCCCCAAGTTTCGATCATCAATGATTTTGATGAGCTCAGATTCGATGATGGTGTTGTTGAGTTCGCTCTTGATGCTTATTTGTTCAGAGCGTAATTCTTTGATCTCCTGCTCCATCTTATTGATCGTGCGAACTGAGGATTCGGCCATGTAACCATTGGCGATATAGATGAGTGCGAGAAAAGCAAGGAAAAGGAGATAAGGAAGGTGCTTGACAACAGAGTCCTGAGTCAGGATGTTCCCAGTTAGCAACGCTGTTACTGGATTTTCTTTTTGCTTTTTGCTTGTCTCTTGTTTAGCCATTTATGACTTCTGCGCTATTCTCATTTTGGCACTTCGTGCTCTCGGGTTTTGTTCAATTTCTTCGGGTGTTGGTTTTACAACCTTTCCTAATGGATTAAAAGACCTTAGCACATTTCCGTACAGATCCTTTTCCTGATTGTCATCCAAATTCCCTGATCGGAAAAAATGCTTGACGAGGCGATCCTCAAGTGAGTGATAGCTGATGATGACTACGCGGCCTCCAGTCCTCACTACATCTGGTAGAGCAACTAGTAATTCTTCCAAAGCGCCTAACTCATCATTGACCTCGATTCGAATCGCTTGGAAAATTTTGGTCAATTCAGATTTGAATTTGTGCTGCGGAACGCAACTCTCAACGACCTTACTTAAATCGTCCGTGGTAGCAACCACGCCCTCACTCCTTGCCTTCAGAATCCGTCTCGCAATTTTTGGAGCGAAAGAAGTTTCGCCATAGCGACGAAATATTCGAATCAAATCATCGAGCTCGTACTCGTTGACCACCTGTTTTGCATCTAGTGACTGATTTCGATTCATTCTCATATCCAGATCAGACTTGAACCGAAATGAAAATCCTCGATCCGAGGAATCAAAATGATGACCGGATACGCCAAGATCAGCAATTAAGCCATCCACTTTATCCACTCCAGCGACCTTCAAGAAATTTTTAATGAATCTGAAGTTCGCCTCGAACAACTGGAATCTGGAATCCTGGAGAATTCTGGGAATCACATCCTGATCCTGATCAAAAGCCAGTAATCTTCCTCGATCACCCAGTTCCTGGAGAAGCACATTACTGTGACCACCTCCACCAAATGTCACATCGACATAGACCCCTTTTGGGTCAACATCTAATGCTTCAACACCCTGATGTAAAAGAACGGTTGTGTGATATTCCATCACTCTTCAATCTCAGGATCTACATCTCCCATCACATCCTCTGCGAGGCTTGCGAATTCATTTTCATCCTGAGTCATTACCTTATCGTAGCGCTTTTTAGCCCATACTTCAATCCGATCCGCATAGGCGAACAGAATCAACTCTTTGTCTAAACCTCCATGACCCATCAATGACTTCGGTATCAGAATTCTTCCGTTCGAGTCGAGTGATACAGGCGTTGCTCCATTATGGAACTGGCGGTAGAATGCACGATTCTTCGCCACGAACAAATTCAACTTCCTAAGTCTGGATGTAATTCTTTCCCAAGCCGTATTTGGATACAACACTAAACAGCCCTCAAACCCTCTATTCATGACGAACTGCTCGTTCGACTCTGGGTCGAGTTGCTTCCTTAATCCGGATGGGACTAAGAACCTAGACTTACTATCAAGTCGGCATTCAAATTCTCCTAGAAAGCTGGTCATTACTTGGGTTGATCCATTAACTGGGTAAAAGTAGCCGAATTATCCCACAATTTGCCACTTCTAACCACATTGTTGAAAATTAATGATTTAGACTATACAATAACGACCTCTAAGCCATATATATTGTGGGTTACAGCAAGTGGGAAAAAGTGTTAGTATGTGGTTCTTACTGGGAGAGTTTATCCACACCATTTCAACAGTCGGATGTTTACACGGCAGATTGACTTGTGAATCCCAAGAATCTATTTTTCTATTTTTGAATTCCCGCAACGGGCGATAGGCAGATGCAGATAGAGATAAAAGAAGAAGGCGGATTCCGCTACATAGAACAAGGCGAAGGAGAACCAATAGTCGTTCTACACGGTTTGTTTGGTGCTCTCAGTAATTTCAGAGATGTGTTCGGTTCTTTCTCAAAGAAGTTTAAAGTGATCATTCCGATCATGCCGCTTTACACCATGCCAATCATTGACACCAACGTCAAAAACCTAAGCCGGTTCCTCGCTGACTTCATGGATTTCAAGAAAATTGAAAAGGCGCACTTGCTAGGTAATTCGCTAGGTGGGCACGTTGCATTGATTTATGCTTCAAAATATTTAGGGCGCGTTAAATCGATGATCCTGACAGGAAGCAGCGGCCTTTATGAAAACACACTTGGCGGGTCATTTCCAAAGCGCGGAAACTATGACTACGTAAAAGAAAAGGTTGCTGTCACTTTCTACGATCCCAAGCATGCGACCACTGAATTGGTTGATGAGTGTTTTGACATCGTCAATGACAAAGGAAAGACCGTCCGAATTATTTCACTAGCCAAGTCCGCCATTCGACACAACATGGCTGAGGAATTACCTAAAATGGATATTCCTTTTTGCTTAATTTGGGGAAAGAACGACACCATCACACCTCCGGATGTCGCCGAAGAATTTCAAGAGCTTCTTCCCAATGCGGACCTCATGTGGATTGATCGATGCGGTCATGCCCCAATGATGGAGCACCCAAAAGAGTTCAATGAATTGCTCGGTAAGTGGCTTGAAGAGCAATTTCCATCCGCCGCCTGATGCAGATCAAAAAGTCCGAGTTTGAAACCAGCTCTGCTAAGGTTTCACAATGTCCAGAAACGGACCTCCCTGAATTCGCATTTATTGGCCGTTCCAACGTTGGAAAATCCAGCTTGCTAAACATGATCATGCAACGCAAAGGCTTAGCAAAGACCGCTGCGACCCCTGGAAAAACAAGATTGATCAATCACTTCAAAGTAAACGACGAACTATATTTTGTTGATTTACCCGGCTACGGATATGCCAAAGTCGCAAAGACGGAACGCGCCGCCTTCATGAAGATGATTTACAGCTATTTTGAAAAGCGTGAAAACATGCTCAACGCCTTTGTATTGGTGGACTCAAGGCACGAAGCGCAGAAATCGGACATTGAGTTTATGAATTGGCTGGGTCAACACGGCATCCCTTTTAGTGTTGTAATGACTAAAATTGATAAACTATCGAGCTCGGATCTCAACAAGTCAAAATTGACTTATCAGAAAAAAATGAAGGAAAATTGGGACACTCTTCCACCCTTCTTTTATACATCGAGCTCAAACCGGCACGGAAGGGATGAATTACTCACCTATATCGATTATTGTCTTGGCCTCCAAAAGGAAGGCTAGATACCACCTCCTTCGTTCCATTCTCCTTCTCATCCTTACGCCTTCCTTGACTCAATGTCAATCTCCGTCCAAATCTGAATCGACCATGGCTGAACACAAGTACACCAATGCGCTTATCAATGAAACGAGCCCCTACTTACTGCAGCATGCCCATAATCCTGTTGATTGGCTTCCTTGGGGAGATGAAGCGCTCGCAAAAGCAGAAAAAGAGAATAAACCGCTCCTGATCAGTATTGGATACAGCGCATGTCACTGGTGTCATGTAATGGAGCACGAGAGTTTCGAGGATATCTCTGTCGCCGAAATAATGAATCGCGACTTTGTCTGTATTAAGGTGGATCGTGAAGAACGCCCAGACGTAGATCAAGTGTACATGGACGCAGTTCAACTCATGAGCGGCCGTGGTGGATGGCCTTTAAACTGTTTCGCAACTCCCGATGGCCGACCATTTTTTGGCGGTACATATTTCCCAAAAGATCAGTGGCTTTCAGTCCTCGACCAAATTAAAAATGCCTACACGAATAATCATGCACAGATTGAAGAATATGCCGACAAGCTGACAACGGGTCTCAAAACAATGGATGAAGTCCCTCTGGTTGAAATTCCTGAATCTTTCAAGAAGGAAGAACTCGATGAACTTGTGACTAAATGGAAGGAACGCCTTGACAATAAAGAAGGTGGAGCAAAGGGTGCTCCTAAATTTCCTATCCCAAACAACTATTTATTTCTGCTCAATTTCGCTCATCTCAACGATGATTCTGAATTGATGAACCAGGTCTATCTCACGCTCGATAAGATGCATCGTGGAGGTATCAATGATCAACTTGGCGGAGGGTTTGCACGATACTCTACAGATGCTCATTGGAAGGTGCCACACTTTGAGAAGATGCTCTATGATAACGCCCAAATGCTCAGCCTGTATTCCGAGGCCTATCGCCTTTCAAAAACCCCAGAATACCGGAGAGTCATTCTAGAAACAGCAGAGTTTATCGAGCGAGAACTAACCTCGCCTGAATTTGCCTTTTATTCAGCCTTGGATGCAGATAGCGAAGGGGAAGAAGGCAAGTTTTACATCTGGTCAAAAGATGATATCAAAGGCGTAGCCGGAGATAATTTTGATGTGGTCAGTGAATTCTTTCACATTGATTCAAAAGGTTATTGGGAACATGATAATTACATCTTATACAGGAATGACAAGGCCAATAAAATCGCCGAAAAAGCAGGTCTCAATGAAGAGGAATTGAACGACAAGATTGACGATTTCAAACGTGACCTCATGTCCTTGCGAGACGAACGAATTCGGCCAGGGCTAGACGACAAATCGCTCACAAGCTGGAATGCGATGTGCGTGAAAGGCTTGTGCGATGCATACATCGCAACTGGAGAGGAAAAGCTTCTTGACTTAGCGAAAAAGAATTGCTCATTCCTACTCAACAAACAACTGAAAACAGACGGAACGCTCTGGCACAGTTACAAAGACGGCCGTTCAACCATCAACGCCTACTTGGAAGATTATGCCTTTATGATCGATGCATTGATCCGAATGTACGAAGCAAGCCTCGATGAATCGTACATCATTGCCGCACGGAAACTAACGATTCAGGTACAGGAAGAATTTGAACAGGCGTCATCCGGTCTTTTCTATTTTAAATCCAAGAAGGATAAAGAATTAGTCGCTAAAAAATTGGAGACAACTGATGGCGTCATTCCTGCTTCAAATTCAGTGATGGCTTCAAATTTTTTCAAGCTTGGTCTTTTGTTTGGAAACGAAACTTGGATCGGAATTAGCAAGCAAATGCTGGCTTCAATATCCGAGAACTTTCTCCGTTATCCTCAAGGCTATAGTCAATGGTTACTGCTCCACCAATCAATGTCCCGCTCATATTATGAAGTAGCCATAGTCGGAGAAGACTGTGAACAAAAAAGAAAGGAATTGACCGCTTCATTCATTCCTAATGTGGTGATTTGTGGAGGAAAGAACGAAGGAAGCTTACCCATTCTTGAAAACCGAAAAGTTGAGTCGAAGACACTTATATATGTATGTCAGAATGGTGCATGTCAAATGCCTACTGAAGACGTGTCTGCTGCTCTGGACTTGCTTAAATTTTAGTCCTATTCAAGCACAGTTCATCGTTCCGGGTGAACTAATACAGGAGTCTCTTCCCACTTTCAATGAGGATTCAATTGCGAAAAGAGGAATCCGATCGATTACGCTTAGAATGCTCCGAAAGCCATCCATGAAACCTATCTACGATGATGGGAAGAGAACCAGATATCGATTCAATGAGAAAGGCCAAGTAACCGAATTCAAGAAAATTTACCCTGGCAAATACGGAGTGCTTGACACTTCAATTGTGAGGTGTGAGTTCGAACAGCACGGTCCCGTTAGACTCCTAGAACGAGTAGTTTCTTACCGCCGACTAACGTCCTACAGCTACCCTGAGGATGACGTCGTCCACCTTGAGATAAAAGTCAAGAGAGGTAATTCACCTTGGCAGGTGATCAGAAGAGAAGAATTGGTCACCCAAGAGGATCACAATTCTCGAGGAATGAACAAACGGATTACCCGTGGTGGGATTGGTGAAAAAGCCTACCAGAAAACCGACGAACACTACGACGGTTTTGGACGGATTACATCCAGAGAAATCTGGAACGGCAACCGATCTCAAAGCATTGAAACATGGGTTTGGCAGGATGATAAAATCAAAGGATATTTTAAGAATGACCTTCTTGAGAATCGTCAATCATCGATTGAATATAACATTGACGCTCCTAGACAGGAAGAGGGCAAATGGTGCATTGAGGAATGCAGAGAATGGTCGATTGTTCATCATAAAAACGGGTTGCCAAAAGGGTGGATTTTCATGAATCCGAAAACCGAGAATATGGAAATCTGGGAATTTGACTACGACTTCTTCGACACCGCAAACCGATAATTCACTATTGGATCACCACCGCGGTGCATTCGCTCTCTTCGATAATTACTTTTCCTTGTTGTATAGTATCGCCAACTCCGGCATCCGGGCGATAGATGGCAGCAAATCTTATTGTGTCAGGATAAAGCTGATCGATCTCCAACACCTCACAACCGGAAGTACAACTAAACACTTCGAACGGGCATTTCAAGTCAAAGAACCCGACGTACTCGCTATCCCAGTAGATGTCAATCCGATGATCATTCTCAACATGAAGGCGATTGTAAAAATGAACTTGGCCCGGATAAATACACGTTCCATCTTCGCGATCCGCTCGTTCATCATAATTCAAGGCTCGGCGGTCGGTGCAGCCCGAAAAATAGCACGAGCCGTCGTCTTTCGTAGCATTCTGGTTGTAGTTGCTTGCCGTGTGATTTGTACATCCTGGCTCTAAACAACCTTGCATTATGACAGCGCCTAAAAGAGCGATGATCAAAAACCTCATAGCTTAGGTTTAGGGGTTGTAGTATAAACTTCTTTCAAGTATTCGGGATGAAAATAAGCGACATCTTCAAAATCTTGGTTGCCATATGCGATTTCGCTTAGCATGCACATGAAACTCGCAGAAGGATGGACCTCATCAACAAAGTAGGCAGAACCCACATTCACAATGTCTTTAAATTTCGATGAGCCGTTTCCGAAAAAAATTACAGGATCGGCAGCGAGTAGATCGCTAAAAGAAGTCGTGTCGAGAATCAGAGCTCGGGGTGGTAAAAGCTCCTTTAATCCGAAATCATAAGTCGCGGTAAATACCTCCATCCGTCTCGCATCCAACATGGGATTCATATGCGCATCCTTAAGATAGTCAAGCTCCTTCCTCACACTTGGATGAAAGCACATCGCCTGAAGCGTTGAAATGCCGATTAGAGGTTTATTCAGAGAGTAAGCAAGTCCTTTTGCCAAGCTGATTCCAATTCTCAAACCGGTATAACTTCCTGGTCCTTTACTCACGGAAATGGCATCTAGGGCTTGAGGTTTAATACCATTCTTTTCGATAATCTGCGCGCAATAAGACGCAAGATTTTCAGCATGGGTATAGCCATCATCAACTTCGAGGACATCGATGCATTCACCATCACGCCCAAGGGCCACGGAACACATGGTCGTAGCAGATTCTATGTTCAGAATTAGACCCATGAACTGCGAATGTCAAGAAATGAAATGAATGATTGTTACTCCGAACCTATCCCAAGTGGTCTACCCATGTAGAAGTCGAGGATCTTGACTTTAAAGAGGTAGTCGTATTTCGAACGTATGACTTGGGTTTTGGCGATCTCTAAATTAGACTTGCTGTTATTGAAATCTACCACGTTGCTCGCTCCCGCCTCGAATCGTTTTTCAGCGAACTCAAATGCTTTCTCGGCCGAATTCACCGCAGTAACATTCGCCTCGAGGAGATCTCTCGCCGCCTTCGAGTCTGCGTGCGCGCTTTCAATTCGCTGTCTTAACCCTTGTTTCTCTTGCTCCAGCTGAATCTCCGCAATTGACCGCCCAATCTCAGTCTGTTTCACAGCGGTATTCACCCCGTTCCGATTGAATATAGGCACACTCAAGGTCAGACCAACAAACTGGTTAAAATTGTCGTTTAACTGGCTGCCAAACGAAACTGGCGTGGACACAAAATCATACGTTGGTTGGTAGACAATCACGCCATCTTGGGTGTACCCAATTTGTTGATCTCCTGTGTAATTTCCAAGCGAAGTGGTGCTCGCCAAGCCCGAGTAACCAGTACCAATTGAACCACTCAACGTAAGGGATGGATAATACCCACTCTTAGTTTGCTTCAATTGATGGTCCATTTGAGCCAACGACATCTGCGCTCTTTTGACTTCTGGCATCGATCCTTCTGCGTATCCATAGATCGTTCTGGTGTCTTCAACCACTTGGTTTTCGTCCAAGTCTGGCGCTGGCTTCTCCAGGGAAATTTCTTCATCTACTGGAATCAACATCATTTGTTTCAATTGAACAAGAGTGAGTATGTAATCATTTGTTCGCTGCGTCAGAGTTGCATTGTCTCGGCCAAGTTGTGCTTCAAGATCGTATTGTGCTCCTCGATCGATGGATCCAGCGTCGACTAGTGACGTTATTCGGGTCAGCTGCGCCGTTGTGATCTTGACTTGTTCTTCGGCAACACCAATCAATTCATCAGTTAGAATAACTTGAAGGTATGAAGAGGCGATAGCCAACGCCATATTATTCTTTTGAGTTTCGAGATCCCACTTGGAAGCCTCCATTCCGGCTTGTTGAGATCGAATGTTTTCTTGGTTTTGGAATCCGTTGAACAGTGTGATATTTGAACTCACACCAAATGAATTGCTTTGAACTCTAGTATTCGCAAACTGGTTCGTAAACGGATCAATTCTCTGTCCCCAATTGTAGTTGTGACTCGCAAATCCATTGAGGTTGGGCAACGCATCAGTGCGGGCATTTTTTAAGTCTAACTCCGCTGACTCCACTCCAAGCTCTGCCTGCTTAATTTGAAGGTTATTGGCCCATGCCGTTTCAATGCACTGCGCAAGTGAGTATGAAGTTTGGGCAACAGATGACGTCACGGAAAGCGACAATAGAAACAGCCATAATATCCTCATAAGGCAAATGTATTAACGTCGAGGCCATCGAAATTGAAAATGATACAAACGGCGAGAATCTTGGATAAATGAATCGAAGCCTATGACTCGGACTGGTTTTGATTCAATTTTCTGAAGAGGAGTATTCCCATCAAAAGAAGAAGAGCGTATGGAATTCCCATCAGATAAAGGATCCCTGCGTTGAGGCCTTCAGCAAGTTCGCTGCCGTTCCTTTGGCTCGACTCTACCACAGCGTTGCACATACTGCATTGTGCATTGGCATCAATCACAACAAGGGTCATAAACAAGCTCAGCAAGAGAATCCGTCTCAACATCATCACAAAATTATACTTCCTAAGCATAATAAGGTGAAATCATCAAGTAAACTACGACGCCTGTGATTGAGACATACAGCCATAGAGGAAATGTAATCCTGGCGATTCTTTTGTGTTTGTCGAATTTCTCGGTCAACGCCCGAGAGAAGGTGACCAGTACCAAGGGTACGATGGCGGCTGCGAGAACAATGTGGGTTAGTAAAATGACAAGGTAGACAGCTCGAATCACCCCTTCTCCACCATAAGATGTGCTCTCATGAGTGGTATGATAAATCACATAAGAGATGAGGAAAAGCGCGGTGAGAATGAAAGCCGATTTCATGGAGATTGAGTGCCATTTACGATCCTTCTTAATCCGAATAAAGTAATATCCGAGAATGAGCAGTACGCTGACTGTTGCATTGATTGATGCGTTCAGAGCTGGGAGGTATTCAAGAGCACCATTCGCGATCTCCATTTTTGGGGTCAAGTAGATGACGAATATTGCCAACACTAAAATTGTCGCAACCGCGTAGATCAGTTTATTCGTCACTATTCTCTGAATTTTCATCCTTCCACGAGAGGTGAGGTTCTTTCAATAGCATTTTAAGAGCATCCTGCATCTTCTTGTTCTCCTTGTAGATTCCAGAATTGAAATATTCTCGGATAATGCCATTCTGGTCGAGCATAACAAACTCCTCGGAAGGCAAATCGGTAATCGATGAAACCCTCCCGGTTTGGACAAAAAGATAGTCCAACCATGCATTAAGTTCTTCCTGGTTCGTGGGCATTAAGAAAGACCAATTGGTCATTTCGACGATGTACTTACTCGAATGATCGGCAAGTTCTTCCAGGCTCGTTCCAGTATCAATGCTTATGGTATAGAGAACCCATTGCTCATTATTTCCGAGGTCATTTAAGTAATTTGCCAAGGTTGCACCTTGCTTGTAACACTCTTCATCGCAAGGCCAATTGATCAAGTTGATAATGACTACTCGACCTCTCAAATCATCGGTACTCAAATGCTCACCATCCGAGCTTCGCAATGACAATAGTGGCACCGGGTTGTAAGTCGTGTCCCCTTCCTGAACTGAATATTCCCCGAAATAGCCCACCCGCTTCACCTTATGTTCTCCAAGCGAAAACAACATGTAGATAATGGATGGAAAGAGGAGAATGATTATGAGGTAGATTCCTTTTTTCATATTCAAAAAAAAAGGCCTTTGATTTCTGAAAGGCCCATTCAGTTCTTTTTAGGTCATCAAACCCAGCCCATCCATTCCTTCACATCGTGAATGAAGGTGGATTCAGTGAGAAGGATGAACAAGAGGTAAAGTATGAAAGTTGCATAGGGAATTAGGATGATGTTTCTCAACGACTTCCTTTCATCTCCCAAGTGCATAAAGACCATAACTATATAGCCGGCCTTAAGAATTGTCAGAATAATGAAGGTCGATTTTATTGTCAACCAACCCATGCCTTCGACATCGAATCCTGATTTACCCCAGATGATACCCATGCCTACTTCAATGATCGTGATCACAGAAAGCAATAGGGTTACCCAATAAATTTTCTTTCTGATTTTCTTACCCTCTTCTTCGCTGTGATGAGCGTCGAGTGAGTATTCGATAAGGTCGTCTCTTTCCATTGTGCTTTGATTATATCAGGTAGAAGAAGGTGAATACAAATACCCATACTAAGTCTACAAAGTGCCAGTACAGACCGACTTTCTCGACCATTTCGTAATGGCCTCTTTTATCATACCAACCTTGAATACATCTGATCAGGACGATCAAGTTCAGGAGCACTCCAGAAAAGACGTGTGAGCCGTGAAATCCTGTAATGAAGAAAAAGAAATTGGCGTAGAGCTGAGGCCCATATTCGTTTTGTTCAAGGTTCGCTCCATTAACCAAAGTATTATTCTCCTTGATGGCTGCAACAGTAGCTGGATCATCAATAACATCTCCGCTGTGGAGGTTGGTTAGGAATTCCTGATGTGTGTCGTGATCAACATCCAGTCGACCCATGGTTCCATCATCCAGAACATAAGCTCCATTTTCTGAGCCTGCGATAAACGTCGACCATTCCCAAGCCTGCGAACCGAGGAAGATTGCTCCTCCAACTACCGTGAGCCCAAGCCAAAAAATAACCTTCCTACGATCCATTCTGTGTCCTGCCTCAACAGCCAGCACCATGGTCACGGAACTGATGATCAAGACGAACGTCATGAACGCCACATAGAGCAGAGGCAAGTGAGCATGGGTAAACGGAAAGTGAAAAAATATCTCCTCCGTGATGGGCCAAATGTCTTCGAGATGATGTCTCTGAAACGCAAGTGCTGAAAGGAATCCTCCGAATGTAAGGGCATCTGAGATGAGGAAAAACCACATCATCATCTTGCCATAGCTTACGCTGAACGGAGATCTACCGCCTCCCCAGAGTACGGATTTATCAATTGCTTTTGAAGCTTCTCCTGCCATAGTAGGTCAATGGTTTATGGGTTGCAATGTTAACGAATAAAGACTAAAAAGAGCAGCAAGTAAATCCAAAGGATATCGAGAAAATGCCAATAGGTGGCGGCTACATCGATACCGATATGATTTTCAGCTGAATACTTTCCTAAAAGGCCTTTGATACTCGTAAATATCAAGGCTAAAATCCCTCCTCCCAGATGTGCCATATGCAACCCTGTGAGCACGTACAGAAAACTGCCTGCAGCGTTTGCTTCGCGTCCCGCGAAAAACACTCCCATCTCCACTAATTCGACCCATCCCTGAAACTGTGAATAGGCAAATACAAGTCCGAGCAGCAGCGTGACGAGCAGAGCGCTGTTTGACAACATCTGATTGTCCCGCTTGATTGCCCATTTTGCCAGGATGATCGTCAAACTACTGATAACAATAATGATCGTGCTGGTGTAAAAAGGCTGTGGAATATCAAAGTACAACCAGTTGCCCTCAGCTTGTCTTACGATGTACGCGCTGGTCAATCCAGCAAAGAGCATAATCATGCTCACGATTCCAACCCAAAGCATGGGTTTTGCCGTTTTTCTTTTGATATCTAATGCCTCTTCTGGGCTCATGTAGACGGCCATTATATCAAGTAAAGTAGTTGAACAACTGGTAGGTACACAAAGGATGCTAGCATCAAATTGAGTGCTGCCTTATCCGTTCCTTGTTGGTATAGCCTGATCGCATAAAACGCGAATCCCGCACCCATCATGGTCGTGGCAATGAGAACGAATGTGCTCATGGTCGTGAACATAATTGGAAACAAGCTGATCGGAATCAAAAACAGCGCATAAATAAGGATGTAGAATGCTGTCATTTTAGATTTTCCACTCGATGAAGGAAGTAGTCTAAATCCGGCCTTGGTATAATCGGAATCTGCTTTCCAAGCAATGGCCCAGAAATGAGGAAACTGCCAGATAAATTGAGTTGCAAATAGTAGCCCTGGGATCAGGCCAAATTCATTTGTTGCGGCGACGTATCCGAGCATCGGAGGAATGGCTCCTGGAAAAGCTCCGACAAATACAGCGATAGGGCCGACACGTTTAAGTGGAGTGTAGATTGCCACATAAAGAAACAACGCGAGAAGTCCGAGTATTCCACTCAGTGGATTAAGGCCAATCCAGAGTAAGGCAACTCCAAATACTCCGAGGATCGACGCTACCCAAAATGCCTCATTGACCTCCATCCTGCCGTCAGGAAGTGGACGATCACTTGTGCGATTCATGAGTTTATCCAAGTCCTTTTCGATAATTTGATTGAAGGCGTTGGAAGAACCGGTCACCATAAATCCGCCCAGAATCAGAATGAATATCTGAACCCAGTTTATGTAGGCCATGTCTAAAGCAAAGAAGTAGCCAGTTAGGGCACTCAAGACGACTAACCAAGCCAACCTCATCTTGGTCAGCTGAGCATAGTCTAAAACCTTGGATTTAACAGAGACAGATATCGATGCGGAACGGGCTCTCATTTCGTGCGGTGCAAATGTATTCAGTAACAATGAATATGATTTAGAATCGGTCTAAATTTGTGCCTTGGCTGGCATCTACATTCATATTCCCTTTTGCAAACAGGCTTGCACTTATTGCGACTTTCATTTTTCAACGTCACAACAATTAAGAAAACCACTCATTGAGGCGCTCAACAAAGAGATTCTGCTTCGAAAACATGAGGTCAACGAGCCCATCAAATCCATATACTTCGGTGGTGGTTCACCTTCCATATTAGATAAAGGTGAATTCGAATCCATTGCAAAAACCTTGGAGACATCTTTCGACCTTTCAGAACTTGAAGAATTCACTCTTGAATCTAATCCAGATGATCACAGTCTTGAAAAACTGAAGTTGTGGGAGGAGAACGGCGTGAACCGATTGAGCATCGGCATTCAGTCGTTCATTGATCGTGATCTCGAATTGATGAATCGCGCTCACTCGTCGAGTGAGGCATTGGCTTGTGTTCAAAATGCCCGAAATGCTGGATTCAAGAAATTGACTATTGATTTGATTTTTGGAATCCCTGGTCAATCGATGAACGAATGGCAGGACAATGTTGAGAAAGCTTTAGCACTTAACACAGAGCATTTGAGTGCGTACGCCCTGACCATTGAACCAAAAACCGCTCTAGCCCATCAAGTGGCGAAAGGATTGGTCATTGAGAAAAATGATGAAGAAGTAGAAGCTGAATATCGTTTTCTGCACGAAGCAATGGACAAGGCGGGGTTTGAACACTATGAAATTTCCAACTACGCCATCTCTGGATCCAGGGCGGTACACAATGCATCGTACTGGAGTGGTGAACCTTATTTGGGAATCGGGCCGGCTGCTCACTCATTTGACGGAAAGAAGACCAGGCGTTGGAATGTTTCGAATAATGCTTTGTATATCAAGGCGATTCGAGAAAATCAACATTTCTCAAGCGACGAAGTGTTAACCAAAAGAGAGCGGACGAATGAGCAGATCATGACCGGGTTGAGGACAATTGAAGGCATTCCCAAAACCCTTCTCTCCTTCTCTGAGATTAGGCTTCCCAATCATCTCATTGATGCCATTTCTCAAACGAAAGAACGAGTTAGCATCAAACCTGAAAATTGGATGATGGCGGATTCGATTATTCAAGAATTCTTCAAAGAATGAATACTTTCATTCGCGAAATGGAAAATCACGGCATCGACATATCAATTGCGTATCGAACGACTAAAGAAGCTGCCTCCGCTTGGTACGTGGAACCGATTAAAATAGAGCCCGTGCGTGGAGAGGGATTTGTCGGATCTGTCGCAGAAGGTGGTTCTGTGAATTTCCGCGACATCACTTTTAACCCGCATGGCAATGGCACACACACAGAGTGTGTTGGTCACATTGCTCCAGAGTGTTTTAGCGTCAATCAGCATCTGAAGCAATGGATGTTTAAGGCATTGGTCATCACTCTTGAACCAAAGCAGGTTGGAGAAGATTTAGTTCTGACACTTGAACAGTTTCAGACCGCGATTGGCAACGATCGACCTGAAGCGCTTGTTCTCAGAACGCTACCGAACGACGACTCTAAAGTAAACCGTCAATATTCGAATTCAAATCCTGCCTACATGGATGCTGCGGCTGCCCACTGGCTGAGAGTTATTGGCGTCGAGCATTTGTTGCTTGACCTGCCCTCTGTTGATCGAGAAGTCGATGGGGGCGAGCTTGCTGCGCATAAGGCATTTTGGAATTATCCTGAGAGCCCAAGAATGGAAGCCACAATTACCGAATTCATTTATGTTCCAAGCGAAGTGAATGATGGTGAATACCTTCTCAATCTTCAAGTCGCTCCATTTGAAAACGATGCGGCTCCTTCTCGTCCAGTGCTCTATCGTACTGCTGAATTCTCATAGAACGAAGAAAATGATCGAGAATTTTGGTTAATTGACTGGGAATCTTAATTTTATTCTCTTCTACTCTCTGAATTCGAAACAAAATTTGCCATGGCTCGATCATTAGACGAAACCGATCACAAGATTCTTAAGATTCTTCAAGAACATGGTCGGATATCAAACATCAACCTCAGTCGAGAGATAAATCTATCCCCAGCCCCAACCCTTGAGCGAGTAAGAAAGCTAGAGCGCTTGCGATTCATCGAAGGATATCACGCAGATGTCAGTCTGGGTAAAATGGGAATTACGATTAAAGCGCTTATTCAAATCACGCTCTTGCATCAGCAAGAAAACAACATCCATCGCTTCATCGAAGCCATCATGCAAATTCCTGAGGTTGTTGAGTGTCATCAAGTGACTGGGGATTATGACTATCACATAAAGGTCTACACATCAGATATCAGCGCCTTGGATAAATTGATCACCGATAGAATCAGTAAGATCCCAGAAGTGGGTACGATTAAGTCGCACATCATTCTGAACGAAATCAAGCAAAGTCGGGTCGTTCCATTTTTGAAGAACTAGTCGATTTGAACATTGAGGAGTATCGAGAATTCTGCATTTCTAAGCCCGGAGTAACTGAAGGAATGCCTTTTGGTCCTGATGTACTCGTATTCAAAGTCATGGGAAAAATGTTTGCCCTTTGTGGGCTGGAGCCATTCGTAAGTTTCAATGCCAAGTGCGATCCAGAAAGAGCTGCTGAGTTGCGCGAGCAATACGATGGGATCATTCCAGGATATCATATGAGTAAGGTTCATTGGAATACGATTTCAACGGATGGAAGCATCAGTGACAAACTCATGTATGAGCTCATCGACCATAGTTACGAATTGATCACTGCGGGCCTTTCCAAAAAGCTCCGTGAAGAGTTGAAAAATATTAATTGAATATCGTCAAGGGCCGAAGCTTCCGTTCTTACTTTGCTCCAAATTCCAAACGATGAAAGACATCCTGAAAACCATCGCGCGCTATTTTCTACGAGGAGTCATTTTCCTTGTTCCAACAGCGGCCACATTCTACGTCATTGCTCAGGCTTTCATCTATATTGATGGAATAATTCCATATGAAATTCCCGGGTTGGGCTTACTCACACTGCTTGGAGGAATCACGCTAGTTGGGGTGCTGGGATCAACGGTTCTCGCCCAGCCATTTGCTTACTGGGGAAACCAATTGCTTGAAGGCGCTCCCTTGGTGAAAACCATTTATACGGCCATCAAAGACTTGCTCTCCGCATTTGTCGGACAACAAAAGCGCTTTGATACGCCGGTTCTTGTAAAGATGTACGAGAAGGCAGAAGTCCAAAAACTTGGATTTATGACAAGCAAAGACCTCAGTGAACTTGGGTTGGGAGCTGATAAAGTGGCTGTTTATTTACCTCACAGCTATGCATTTTCTGGAAACCTCTTTGTCGTTCCTGCCGAGAACGTCACGGTCATCGATGCAAAGCCCTCCCAGGTCATGAAGTTCATCGTTTCAGGAGGAGTTACCAAGTTCAGCGACATGGTCGAGTGAGTTCGATTTTTGCGACATACCGATATCACTTTCTCCTACACGGAGTAATATTCCTCTGGGGATTCACTGGAATTCTAGGGAAAATAATAACCATTCCATCCTTCTCTATCGTTTGGTGGAGAATGTCAATCGCTCTAGTGGGTCTAATCATTTTCATGATCCTCACTCGGCGTCCATTCAGAACAACCACAAAAAAGGCGATGAGTTATTTGATCGTTGGAGCTATCACCGCTGCTCATTGGTTGTTTTTTTTTGAAGCCCTGAAAGTTTCGAATGTCAGCATCACCTTAACGACATTGGCATCCACGGCTCTCTTTGTTGCCTTGGTCGAACCCATCTTCTTCAAGCGTCGAATTATCCCCTATGAAATCGTACTTGGTCTGTGCACTCTCGGTGGGCTTGCCATCATATTTCAGGCCGAGTCGGACTACTCGCTCGGTGTAATTTATGCGCTCATCTCTGCCGTACTCGCCGCGATTTTTGGAACTGTGAATGGTGTCTTCGTAAAGCACGATCGCCCAACTCTGATTACTGCGTATGAAATGCTAGGAGGCGTAATCGCTCTTTCAATCTACTTTGCTGTGGTTGGTGGGTTCGGATCGTTTGAATTTCCTACTCAAATGGATTGGGTGTGGCTGCTCATCCTCGGGCTTGTTTGTACCAGTCTCGCCTTCGTAGTTAGCATCGAAGTACTCAAGGTTCTAAGTCCTTTCACGGCCAGTATGTCCATCAACATGGAGCCGATTTACGCCATCATTTTTGCCGTGATAATTTTCAAGGATGATGAATTTATGAGCCCGCTCTTCTATGTCGGTGCATTGGTAGTGATCGCCACAATCTTCGTCAATGGATTCTTGAAAATGCGCTGGAAGAATATTAGCGAATCATAACCGGACGAACGAGCTCTCTTCCTTGACTCGACACTTTCAACAAGTACATTCCTGAAGGAAGGTTTAGATCGAGATTGATAATTCCGTTGTTCGAGGACGCCATCTCTTGATGAACCAATCTGCCTGAAATGCCACTGAATTCTACTCGAACATTTTTATTCAAAAATTCAATGGGCAGTTCAATCGTAAACGAACCATCCGATGGGTTTGGATAAGTTCTAAAATCCTCGGCAGAAACCTTGTTGAGGCCTGCTGGATACACATCCATCTCCTTGCAAGTCACGCCGCACGGATTTCCATCAACGTACGTGGTCAAGCAAGCTTCGTATGTGCCGGGCACATTGTATGTATAGCTCGGATTGGCAAAAGTTGATGAATTCCCATCGCCAAATTCCCAGAGAACAGCATCATATGTTCCTTGAGTCGTATTTGTAAAAGAATAGACGTTGCTCTCATTAAAAGAGAATGTGAAATCGGTTTCACAGGTGTACTGCACAATTTGAACTTCCTGACAATACTCATCGAGACAAAATGGAATGAGGTTTCCGATTGTGAGGCATACATCGTACAAGCCGGGTTCATCATATGTGTGCTCCGTATCAAAACTGATTCCGGATCCGTCTCCATAATCCCAGAATTCGGTCAGAAAAGTTCCTCCAGAAGTGTTTGTGACTTCCAAGTCTAATTCCACGGCTTCGTAGTCAAAATCTGCATCACAACCCCCGCCGCCACCTCCACCAGTGGTTACCGTCAATTCCACACAGTATTCATCGTAACAAGTGAAGTTGAGCGAATCATAAACATAGAGGCAGACTTCGTACGTTCCGGCTAGGAAATAGGAGTAGCTCGGATTAAATTGTGTTGAAAAACCAAAGCCATCGCCAAAGTCCCACTCGACTGCATTAAAGCCTCCTGAAGACAAATTAGAAAGCGTGATGTCAAGGTTGTTGATCGTATAGGAAAAGTCCGCCTCGCAAGAATTTGAATCCACTGTTATTTGATAGCAGGTGCTATCACACAGCTCAGTGCTATCATAAAGACTCAGGCAAACTGTATATGTTCCAGCAGAAGAATATGAATGAATTGGGGCTGTATCGTTCGATATTGAACCATCTCCAAAATCCCAAACTAACGAGTCATAGGTTCCAAGGCTCCATAAGTAGAATTCTACATCCAAACCATCAGGAAACCAGTAGTAATCCGCATTGCAGGTGGCGTCGCCGATGTAAAGGGTATCACAGCTGTAGTCGAAGCACGTGAAAGAGATGGTGTCTTCGACCCATTGACATACTTCGTAGATGCCTGGACTTGAATAGGTGTAGATTGGGTCCTCAACATTTTGACTCCAATTTCCATCACCGTAGTCGTAGGCGATATAATTGTATGAGCCGCTTGAAGTACTGGTGAAATAGACAGTCAAGCTATCAATGCTGTCGTTGTATCCAGCAAAACACTGCGCATCCATTCGCATGGATGACAGACAACAAGCAAATAAAAGTGTGAGAGAAGTGATTCGTAGCATGTTCGAGTCTTTATCTGGATTTAAAACGACGTTGAGTTGCTTTAGGTTTGGTTAGAAGACAAAAATGATGATAAAGAATGCAATGAGATAAACGTTTTCCCAAATTGAACGAACGAGAGAAATTACATTTGCCAGCGATGGATGCCCACGACGAAAATCAATACTGCAATAGCCTAACTCGCTACGAGCGATTCTTAACTCGGCCAGTCAAAATTGGGAGTGTAGAAATTGGCGGAACCAATGAAATTCGACTGCAGTCCATGACGACGACAGATACAATGGCCACGGAAGCTACCGTCGAGCAGAGTGTTCGGATGATCGAGGCGGGCTGTGAGATTGTGAGAATCACGGCTCCCAGCAAAAAAGACGCTGAAAACCTTCGTTCAATTAGAGATGAACTAAGGGGTCGTGGTTTTGGAACACCCTTGGTCGCGGACATTCATTTTACTCCGAATGCAGCAGAAATTGCTGCCGGAATTGTAGAAAAGGTTCGAGTGAATCCTGGAAACTACGCTGACAAAAAGAAATTTGAGCACATCGAATACACAGATGCATCTTATCAGGATGAGTTAATCCGGATTCGAGAACGATTCACTCCACTTGTCTTGCTTTGCAAAGAGCATGGCACCGCAATGCGCATCGGAACCAACCACGGTTCTCTCAGCGATAGGATCTTGAGTCGATACGGCGATACTCCGCAGGGCATGGTGGAAAGTGCGATGGAATTTCTGCACATCTGCATTGATCACGACTTCCACGACATTGTTTTATCCATGAAGGCGAGCAACACCCAAGTCATGGTGCAAGCTTATCGTTTGCTCGTAAATCGAATGATGTCTGAAGGGATGAATTACCCTCTTCATCTTGGAGTCACGGAAGCAGGAGAAGGTGAAGACGGCAGAATTAAATCTGCAGTGGGAATCGGGACGCTACTAGAAGATGGCCTCGGCGACACGATCCGAGTCTCTCTGACGGAAGAACCTGAGTACGAAATACCCGTCGCTAAAATTCTTGCGGATCGATATAAAGACCGAGGGAATCATGAAGCGATTGCGTCTTCCGGCATCAATCCCATCAACCCATTTGAATACAATCGCCGGCTTTCCCATGAAGTCTTGAATGTCGGTGATCACAATGTTCCACGAATCATTCAAGACCTATCTGGTCTAGATGAAATTAGTCCGGCCAATCTTCATGCTGAGGGCTACAACTATTCTGTTCCACTTGACAAATGGAACCTCAGTGATCAAGCATGTGACTTTATTTATGTTGGTGAGAAAGGCTTGAACTTCGAAATTCCTGGCACGCTTGGGGTTATTCAAGAACATGAGTCATGGACGCACAAAGAGCGACATTATCCCATATTCGAAGGAATCTCCTATGTAGTGGCAACTGAAAAATCCGCTAAACTAAACTTCATTCGAACGGACCTAGAAAGTCTAGACATTCCGCTCATCGCTGAAATCAAAAATGATCCGACGGCAGTTCTTGTATTGACTACCAAAAATGGACATGGGATGGCCGAGCAAAGGGCAGCATTCTTTCGATTGATTGAAGAAGAGTGCGAAGTACCCGTCATCATTAAACGGGATTATGAAGATCTCGATGAGAATTCACTTCAGCTCTACGCTTCGACCGACCTAGGTGCGCTGTTGATTGATGGGCTGGGAGATGGAATTTGGATTGACGCAAATAAATGCGGAAGTCGCAAAATGATCAATTCCCTGTCTTTTGGAATCCTCCAAGCCACCCGGACTCGCATCAGCAAGACAGAATACATTTCATGTCCATCTTGTGGTCGAACTCTTTTTGACCTCCAAGAAACCACGGCCAAAATCAGGGAACGCACCTCACATCTGAAAGGTGTGAAAATTGGAATCATGGGCTGCATTGTCAATGGCCCAGGAGAAATGGCAGATGCCGACTACGGTTATGTTGGAACCGGTGTCGGAAAGATCACATTATACAAGGAGAAGGAAGTGGTGAAACGAAATGTTCCGGAAGTAGAAGCGGTTGATGAACTCATCGCTCTGATCAATGATCATGGCGACTGGATTGAACCTTAGAAACTCTCACTGAAAATGATTGGTAACAAAAGACATTATCTAATTGCTGGAGCAACCGGACTCGTTGGGCAAAAGGTCGTGGAGGAACTACTGAAGCATCCTGACACAGGAAAGGTAACCGCATTTACCCGTCGTGACATTGATTTGGACGACCAGAAATTTGCTCAAATCAAAATCGATTTTGAGGATCTAACCGAAAAAGACATCCCGATGAACGTTGATGCGGTCCTTTGTTGCATCGGCACCACAATGGCCATGGCCGGTGGAAAGGATGCTTTCAAGCGCGTTGATTTTGAATACGTGGTGAAGCTAGGCGTGTACGCCCAGCGTAGAAAGATTCCTCAGTATCATGTGGTAACGGCACGAGGTTCAAATCCCAATTCGAAAATCTTCTATAACAAAGTAAAAGGCAGGACAGAGCTCGAAATAAAGAAGCTGAGTAAAATCAAAAGCATCTATTTCTACCGCCCAAGTCTGCTGATGGGAAATCGAAAAGAATTCAGATACGCTGAATCTGTTGGCCGGTTTTTATTCAAGGTTTTCGCCATGATTATGCCTAAATCAATGCGGGGTATTTATGACGTTCAAGTAGCCAAAGCCATGGTACACCATGCCATGAACCCACAAAAAGGGATTCACACCATTTCAAATAAAGAAATGCACACCTTTTCAAGGTGAAAAAATCAGGAGCCATTACCTTAAAACACGGCCCTCGCTTTGGCGGGTTTCCGAGCTCTGTTGGTGGAGTAGTAATGATATTTTGCGTTTTCGGAGCATTTATAAATCTCAGCATTGGTGACATACCTACAGGTATCTTCTTCGCTGTTTGTGCCATTTTTTCTGCGGCTCTTTTTTTAGATTTCCGCGGTGTCAATATTGACTTCGAAAAGAAACAAATAAGACAATACCGTTCATTTCTCGGATTCAAGTCGGGTCGATGGGAATCACTCGAAGACTTTGATAAGGCCACACTAGTTTGGACGAGAATTCGTGGCCGGTCCACTGCAAGTATGCTGTCGGGTAGCCGGAGGGGAAGTACATCACCCTCTTATTTTGTATTGCTCGAAGGTGAGGATGGTATCATTCCGTTTGAGATTGGTGAATATTCAACCCACAAAGCAGCTCGAAAAATGTTGAAGGTGATGGCTTCGGGTGGAGGTTTTACGACCATTGATTCATACGCGGAACGACTTGACTCAGCTAAGAACCGTCGGGACGAATACGAAGGTCGGCGACGGAGATAAAATCAATTTCAATTTGAGCTTGCCTATGAGTTTCCGTATTTCGCATCATGTCTGAGCTCGATTCACCAATTGAATTTCTCAAAGGAGTTGGCCCCGCCAGGGCTGAGCTTCTCAGATCAGAATTAAACATTCGCACCTTTCGTGATTTACTTCACTACTATCCCTTCAGACACATCGACCGAAGCAAGTTCTACTCCATTCGAGAAATAGATCCAGACTCGGCTCTGGTTCAAGTGAAAGGAAAGTTTCTTCACTTGGATGCGATTGGAGCTAACCGAGCTACTAGAATGGTAGGTGCATTCCAAGATGAGCACGGTGAGCTAATGGAGGTTGTTTGGTTCAGGGGAATCACTTGGCTGAAAAAGTCCTTAAAAGAAAATGTGCCGTATGTCATCTTCGGGAAACCCGGATTGTACAAAGGGAAGATTCAAATGTCCCACCCTGAGGTCGAATCGATGGAAAGCTTTGATCGGCCTTTGAAAGGCAGGTTGGAAGGTGTTTACTCCACAACAGAGAAGCTAAAAGCCCGGAAAGTTGACAGCCGCACAATCCGAAAATTAGTAGAAGCCTTGATTCCAGCAGTCGAGCCGTTCATGAGCGAATCACTTCCGGAAACGTTGAGAAAGAAATATGATTTACTTAGCCGACGACATGCGCTGAAGTCGATTCACTTTCCAGCTACCACTGATGAACTGGCTCAAGCTCAAAAGACGTTGAAATTTGAAGAGCTATTCTACGTACAACTCCGCCTTATTCAAGTAAAAGCACAAAGAGACAAAACAATTAAGGGTAACGTTTTCAATCATGTGGGACATGCGTTCAACTCATTCTACAACGATCATTTGCCTTTTCCTCTTACTGGGGCGCAGAAACGAGTGATCAAGGAAGTCAGAAGAGATGTGGGGAGCGGACAACAAATGAACCGGCTTCTTCAAGGAGATGTAGGGAGTGGAAAAACCATCGTGGCCCTCTTGTGCGGACTCATCGCCATCGACAATGGATTTCAGGTGGCACTCATGGCTCCTACCGAGATTCTAGCTCAGCAACATTTTGAAACCATTTCTGAATTAGTCGAAAATCTGGAGGTCGAAGTTTCCATTCTTACCGGAAGCTCAAAAACAGCCTATCGGAAGGAATTGCACGAACGACTGGAAAATGGACAGATTAATATCTTAATAGGTACACATGCCTTGCTCGAGGATAAAGTGAAATTCAAGAATCTGGGTTTTGTCATTATAGATGAGCAGCATCGATTCGGAGTTGCACAACGATCCAGGCTTTGGAAGAAGAGTATCAATCCTCCTCATATTCTCGTCATGACGGCCACACCAATTCCTAGAACACTCGCCATGACCGTTTATGGCGACTTGGACGTCAGTGTTATTGATGAATTGCCTCCGGGCCGGAAACCGATTAAAACCGTGCATCGCCGTGACAAGGATAGACTGCAAGTTTTCGGTTTCATGAAAGATGAAATCAAAAAAGGCCGACAGGTATATATAGTTTATCCATTGATCGAAGAATCGCAGAAGCTGGATTACAAAGATTTGATGGATGGATATGAAAGTATTTGTCGCGCCTTCGCCCAACCAGAATACCAAGTTGCCATCGTCCATGGAAAAATGAAACCGGAAGACAAGGATTTTGAAATGAAACGTTTTGCCTCCGGCCAATGCCAAATTATGGTTGCTACAACCGTCATTGAGGTTGGCGTTAACGTCCCCAACGCCACCGTCATGATTATTGAGAGCGCAGAGAGGTTTGGTCTTTCTCAGCTTCACCAGTTAAGAGGAAGAGTTGGACGGGGAGCAGATCAAAGCTTCTGTATTCTCATGACCGGACATAAGCTCAGCAACGAAGGGCGGGTTCGGATGAAGACAATGGTCGAGACAAATGATGGGTTCGTAATATCAGAAGTTGATTTGAAGCTTCGCGGCCCGGGTGATATCATGGGAACGCAGCAGAGCGGAAGTTTAGGATTTCAGATCGCTGATATTCTGAAAGACACGGATCTTCTTGAGCTAGCCCGCAAAGAAGCATTTAGCATTATCGATGGTCGCTCTGAAATGTCCAAACAAGAACTCGATATTGTCCGAAATCGCCTCAAAATCGTGATGAAAAGATTGCCAAACTGGGCAAGAATCTCCTGATTCGTCATTATTTATGATTTTTTTTAGACTCCGCATAACTCCCCTCACTATTCGTCCCTAATTGCGATAAACATTAGGGTTTCTGTTGTTCATTTGAGGAAGAACGAATGGGGTATTCAAATAAATATAGTACTTGGTATTGCATAATACCTTTTTTAGCATATATATTTGCATAACCAATAATTGTAACACAGGTGTAACTTTTTTCAAACTTGACCGTCACACCTACAAATCAAGAAACTATGAAAACGACAACAATCACAATCGCAATGATCCTTTTCGGTTTTGGTTCTATGAACGCATTCGCCGAAGGAAAGGATACCAACACGTCAAAGTGTCCAAACTCTGACATGGGTAAATTAACTACCGTAGCATTAAACACGCTCGATATGGAAGTAAGCCAAATCGCAGACAGTTTGCTAGAATCATCTGAAAGCTCAGGGGTTGAGAACCAAAGAGATGAGGATATCAGTAAAGAGTTCGAAATGACAATGACTTCGATTCAAGCCGGTAAGGCAGCTGAAGGACTTAATGCAGAATTTGACGAGAACGCTAAGTGATTATTGAAATTGGTTATTATTTCGACATAGCCACAGCATATCGCAACAATGCGTGCTCGTCGGTCGCGCCCAAATTGCTACCCTTCCCATTGGCTTTTTGGACCATATTCGGCATTATTTTTTCCCACTCTTCTTTGGTATAATCAGATACCTCCTTATGTGCATGACATTTCCCACAATTAGCTACATACAGCTCTTTACCGCTAGCTAACTCAGACGGGGCTAACTCTGCAAATTCCTCACCTTCTTTCTCTACATCCGCTTTGCTAGGAGCAGCAACCTTATTTGCGCTACAAGCCGCAATAAATAGTACGATACTAATTATAGTCAGTGTTCTCATTTGATAGATGGTTATATCCAAATCTAGTCAAATCCAATTGCCATTTTACTCAATAACGACATATTTGAAGCAAATAGCTTTTCATGTCGTTTCGCATCAGACAAGGCACTCCAGAAGACATTCCCATCTTACACAAGTTCATCGTAGATCTAGCTACCTATGAAAAAGAACCGAACTCAGTAGCAAGTACACCCGACGATCTCTTAGATCACTTTTCTCAGAAACCCAAAAAATTTGATTTCATCGTTGGAGAGGTGGATGACCAAATTCAAGGTATAGCCATATTCTATGAAGCGTATTCAACTTGGCGCGGTCCATACATTCATTTGGAGGATTTGATCGTAGGTGAAACGTCCCGCGGAAAAGGGCTTGGAAAAGCCTTATTCCTTGAAGTTTCGGAAATTGCCCGACGAAGTGGATCAAAGAAACTTACTTGGGAGGTGCTCGACTGGAATAAACCCGCCGTTGATTTCTATCGTCACCTCGGTGCGGAAATTTCCAAGGAATGGTGGAACGGAACCCTTTACTTTGACTAGTATATGAAGGTCTACAAATTTGGGGGTGCATCCATTAAAGATGCCCAAGCAGTTCAGAATCTTAAATCCATTATTGATAGTGAATCTGGCCTTTGCATCATTGTTTCGGCAATGGGTAAAACAACCAACCACCTCGAAAAGGTAGTCGAGCTGTACCTAAATGAAGGGGATTGGCGCACAGCACTGAGTGGTGTTGTCGAGTTTCACCGCAGTGTACTCGGTGAATTAAATGCGAACGCTCAAGAATGCCTTGATACCATTGCGAAAATTGAGCACTACGCCATGACATTTCTTGAACAAGATGAAGACTCAGAAACTGATTTCATCTATGATCAAATTGTTTCCTTGGGTGAGATCTTGTCCACCAAAATCATAGAATCCTTTCTTAACTCCAAGGCATCAACCGTCAAGTGGTTGGATGCCAGAAAACTGATTCACACCAACAATAGCTACAAAAATGCGCGGGTAAATTGGGAAGTTACGCGAGAACAAATCACTGAAGCATTTACAGACGACAATGGCGTGTATTTGTCTCAAGGATTCGTAGGCGGCGGCGATCACAATCGAATGACCACATTGGGCCGTGAAGGTTCCGATTACTCAGCAGCCATTTTTGCGCATTGTTTAGATGCCGAGTCAGTGACGATATGGAAAGATGTTGCGGGCATGCTCAATGCGGATCCCAGCCATTTCAGCAATACCACTCTTTTGCCGAACATCTCCTATCGTGAAGCGGTTGAGCTAAGCTATTATGGAGCCAGCGTGATCCATCCAAAGACAATCAAACCGCTTGAAAACAAGCAAATCCCGCTCCAGGTAAAGAGCTTTTTGAACCCGGATGCTTCGGGAACCTTGATCAACCAAAACACGGCGGAAGATCGTAACATTCCGAGCTACATCTTTTCGAATGATCAAATCTTACTTTCCATTTCGAGCCGTGATTTTTCCTTCATCGTGGAAGAACATATCAGCGAGTTATTCGATGCATTTGCCAGACATGGTTTGAAGATTCAGACAATGCAAAACTCGGCCATCAGTTTCTCCGTTTCCCTAGCCAACGAAAAGGAGAAAATCGACCTGTTGATAAGAGAACTTGAGTCATCGTACAAAGTCCTTTATAATGATGGGCTGGAACTTCTGACTATTCGACATTACAATGAACCCATTGTATCGGAGTTGATCAAAGACCGAGAAATATTATTGGAACAGAAAACACGGCAGACAATGCGAGTTCTTATGCGCGCCCAAACCGCTGAATGATTTTATTGGCCATTACCTCGCTCAACTTGTAGTATGATTCAGGTGACAAGCCTGCACAGTGCGGACTGAGAATAACCCGATCATTGGATAGCAATTCGTTCAGTGCTGATGGAAGAGTGGAAAAATCCGGCATCTTGAGCCTCGCATTTTCGTATTCCAAAACATCCAGGCAGCAACCGCGGAGTTGTCCTTTCTGCAACCCAGTAATCAATGCATCGGTTTGAACGATTTTCCCTCTGGACGTATTGATCAGAACAATCGGCTTGGAGAATGATGCCAACCATTCCTGATTCACTAGATAATTGGTCTCATCGTTTAGAGGAATGTGCAGCGAAACGACATCTGCATCACGGTAAATTTCGCCCATCGAAACTTCTTCTATCGCAGTCTCTTTAAAATCCTTCCTGTACTTGTCATAGGCCAATACTCGAACCCCAAATCCCAATAGGAGCTTGGCAAAGGCGCTGCCCGTATTTCCATAACCTATGAGGGCAACGGTCTTACCTTTCAACTCCTCCCCTTTATTGAGATTTCGTTCCCACTGCCCACCTTTCACTTGAGAATTGGCTTGAACTATGTTGTTGAGCCATGCCAGCAACATTGCCAAGGCATGCTCAGCCACGCTATCCCGATTGCCTTCAGGAGAAGTAAAAACAACCACGTCGTTAGAATCAGTGGCTATTTGGTCTACGTTTTCTAGTCCACTCCCAACCCGGCCAATGAACTTCAATTTCAGATGGTCATTGATAAATTTAGAATCTACATCAAGACGACTCCTCATCACAATACCATCTGCATTCTCTAACGCTAATAACATCTCAGAATCATTCAGCTGCGAAACATCCACCACTTCGTGGCCAGCACCTTCAAGTTGTGAAAACAATATTGGATGAATCGTATCTACGCTAACGACCCTCATTCGTCAACCAGATCAACTACTTTGACTTCGACGCGTCTATTCTTTTGGTTCGCCGCTTCTTTCTCGACAACGGTTGGAAGTGATAAGGTCACGTCATCAGAAAGTATCGGGCTAGTATGCCCAAAGTTTTCCGTTTTCATTCGCTCTTTCTTAATTCCCAATCGAACCATTCGATTGTAAACTAGGTTAGCTCTTAGCTCCCCCAAACGAGATTTCTCGTTCAACGCGGTGTGTCCAATGATCTGGACCTGTAGCTCTGGATTATCCCTTAAGATCTTGAAGAGCATTGTAATAATATGCTCATCCTTTAGCGTGTCAATGAATTCGTTTTCCGCGTTGTACTTCCGATTTGCATTCGCAAACTCTGTCGTGTGTGGTTCAAACGAAAAATTTGGCAATTTCCGTTGGGCAGAGGACAATTCAGCCATCAAAAGCAGTGTAACAACCAGTGCTGAAAATTTCACCAACATCAGATGTAAAATAGATGTCCGATGAGGAAATAGATGAACAATCCTAGGACGTCGTTGACCGTCGTAATGAAGGGACCAGTAGCCAAGGCCGGATCAATGTCATACTTATCTAGAACAAGCGGGACAAAGGTTCCAAACAATGTCGCGACAATGATGACTGTGAACAGCGCGGCACTTACTGTTAAACTCAAGCCCCAGGAATCATTGAAGAAGATGTTATAGATTAAGATCAGAGAAGAACAGACAAATCCATTCAATAATCCAACCAAGAACTCCTTACTCAGCTTGGCAAACATTCCTGTAAATCCGAGTGAATTGTTAGCCAATCCTTGTACGATGATCGCCGAAGATTGAACTCCGGCATTTCCGCCCATCGCAGCGATCAGAGGGATGAAGAATGCCATTTCGGGATAGAGTTGCAAATCTCCTTCGTACATCTCGATTACTCGGGCGCCGAGAATACCGCCTACCAATCCGATCAATAGCCATGGAAGTCTCGCACGAGTTAATGTGACTACACTGTCTGTCGACTCAACCGTCGACGATATACCGGATGCGAGGGCATAATCTTTCTCTGCTTCTTCTTTGATCACGTCAACCACGTCATCGATTGTAATGCGACCTAAGAGTCGGCCGAGCTCATCAACAACTGGAAGAGCTACGAGGTCGTATTTCTCCATTATGGTTGCGACTTCTTCTTGGTCGGTATCAACATGTACCGATTCGATATGCGAATCGTAGATGTCTCCAATCTTTGATTTCAAGGGTGTGAGCAGTAGTTTTTTAATCGGCAGTCTTCCGATTAGTACTTCGCTATCATCAATGACATACACGGTGTACACGTGATTGATCATCTCGGCTTGCTTCCGCATTTCTTTAACCGCTGTGGAAACGGTCCAATTGGCTTGAACTGCGATCAGCTCTTTTGCCATCAACGCTCCAGCGGTGCCCTCTTCGAAATGCAAGAGATCAACGATGTCTTGAGCTTGTTGCTTGTCTTCTATAAGCGAAATGACCTCTTCCTTGAGTGGTTGAGGAAGTTCAATCAAAAGATCAGCTGCATCATCACTATCAAGATTGTCGATGAATCGTTCTGCAATTTCTTTTGCCGACAAAGATTCGAGAAAGTCTTCTCGGGTTCTCTCCTCCATGTGGGTGAGAACTTCTGACGCCCTTGACGCGTCCAAGAATTTATAGAGAACTTTGGCCTCCTCGATTTCTAATTCATCGAGAATTTCGCCAATATCAGCCGAGTGCAAGTCAGTGATTAGATCCAATAACGTGCCCTCTTCGTTGCTCTTAATCGCTAAACGAAGTTCGTCTAGATACTCTTTTGTTAGCTCGAACTGCATAGTGCTGAAAGGAGCTCAAATGTAGCATTATTTGGGAGGGGTCAGGACATTGACCAACCTTACAAAGTCCGCCACCGACAGCTGTTCGGGACGTTGTGTCAGGTACTCTTCAATCTTTGATGCAATCTCTTCTGTGATTAAATCTTTCAAGGATTTACGAAGCATTTTTCTTCGTTGATTGAAGGATCGTTTGACGATTGATTTAAACGCCTTTTCATCACAATCAAGGTCCACCCCTTTCCTCGTTAGGCGAATCACTCCAGATTGCACTTTCGGCGGTGGGTCGAACTCCCTCGCTTCAACGGTGAACAGGTAGTCAACATCATAATACGCTTGAGTAAGAACGCTGCTGATTCCATAAACTTTGGATCCGGGACCCGAAGCTATTCGTTCTGCAACCTCCTTTTGAAACATTCCGACCATAGATCGAACCCTTTGTCTATCATCTATGATTTTGAAGACTATTTGAGATGATATATTGTATGGGAAATTCCCAATTACCACACTTGGTTTTTCTACCGGAAAAGCCAAGAAGTCTTGGAATATGATCTTATCGCGATGAAATGGAAATTCATCTTTTAGGTGGTCGATTGACTCTAAGTCGACGTCCAGAAGAATGATGTTTTTGTGGCGCTCTAGTAAATGCTTAGACAGTACTCCGTCTCCTGGACCCACTTCGATAATGAGTTCATCAGGCTCCGTCTTCAGTGCATCAACGATGCGCAAGGCAACGTCCTCATTCCTTAGAAAGTGTTGACCTAGGTGCTTCTTCGGTTTAACCTTTCTGGTCATTCCACTACCTCAAGAAGGGTTCGAAAAGCAACAAATTTATCCTTGTATCGCTCCGCATGATCTTTCTGCAAACGTGGGGCATGACTCTCATAGTACTCTTCCAACCTCTTCATGTCGAGACAGCGGTATTGGATAGAGTAAGTAACTCCATCATCGTCATCAACCAAGACTTTGGCCATGAGATTTCCCTCAAAGTATCCTGTTTCTAGAACTTGTGGGATGTGAATATCCTTCATCCACTCAAGCCAATCGTCATGGACGTCGTTGTCAATTTTGACAGTGACATTATAGATAATCATCCGAATGTTTTGGTGAAGATAAAATCTTACTTAACAATAAGCTTTACCGAGGAGAGGCCAGTTGGTCGTTCCCATAGAAGTAGGTATGAACCTGCGGAGAGTCCCTCTACATTGATGGACTGATGCCCAAGCTCAGTGGCACCGAATGACCAGTTTCGAATTGTTTGACCCAATGGATTCACAAGCAGAAGTTTCCCTTGATTGTTTTCTAACACAATCATTTCGACCGTGAATGAACCACTACTTGGATTCGGATAGACCAATATCATTTCCTCCGCCAACATCTCGTCAAATCGAACCATTCTCGTTTCGGAAACATCGACATCTCCATTCAAATCAACTTGAACTAATCGATAATAGGATATGCCCGATAATGGTTCTGTGTCGAAGTAGGAATAGTCTATCTCACGATTGGAATTGCCTGCTGCAGGAACCTGTCCAATATATTTCCAGTTTTCGCCATCGCTAGATCGTTCAATCTCGAAGCGATCGCTATTAATTTCCGAAGCAGTAGTCCAAACTACTTCAACCGTATTATTTGATCGGGCTTTGGCGTCGAAACTCAATAGATCCACAGGAAGGATAACTGAATTACTTCCGACTGTGTACGCCAGTCCTCCACCTGTTAACGAGGTGAATTGGAATTCCATGTAGTCAATCCCGTCTACTGTTCCAGAATCTTCTGGAGTAATCTGTGAGCTCAATTGAATCCCCAATGGTTGAAGATCGGCGGAGTTGTGTGCGAACGAACCTGCGTTAACTATAAACCATCTCAATCCAGAAACGAATGGTGTGCTTCCGGCGTTTTGAAGGTTCCACCTTTGGGCAACATCTTGCAGAGTGTCTCTTTCAGCCGGATCGAAGAAGAATCGAACATTGACAAACCCATTGAGCGAACCCGTTGTAACATTAACATTCCAATACCTACCCATCACGAATGTCGCATCCTGATTTGGCAAATCAATAGCACTGTATGTTCCTGCCTCGGATTGAGGGTTTACGCTCACTCGAAGGGACGCAGTTGCAATAAAATCATTTGTATTTGAGCCGGCGCCACCTGGTTTATGCTCGACGGCGAATAACAAGTCAGTTGGGTCAGAGGGGTTGAAATAATATGTCCAAGGGTCTTGCTGACAATAAGTCGCCATGTTATGAAGCTGATTACTTGGTGCCAAGACTACACTTCCACCTCCACACGGAATTTCACGCCAATCTCTTTCAGCGAGTCCATCATCCGTATTAGGGAAGTCCATTGCTGTCTGCGCATCATTCGACGGATTGGTTGTTGCGTTTGGACCAACGATGTCGTCAAACGCATTGTCTAAACCATCGTTGTCAGAATCTGAACCTGTGGGTGTAGTATTCGCCGATCCATTGCCATCAGTATCCCAGCCTTCAATCAAATCGCTTTCGCCATCACCGTCACTGTCTGAATCAACATAATCGGCATCCGTATCAGAATCAGTGTCTTCAGGAACAATGTAGGTTCCTCCGTTATCCGGATCGAAGACATCGCTGATTCCATCTCCGTCTGTATCTGTTGTTGTGGCTTGCAATGGCGTCGCCGTCGTTGCCTGACCTTCGATATTGTCAATTATACCGTCATCATCTGAATCAATGTCTAGGTAATTTGGATCCCCATTGCTATCCGTATCAGTCAGTGGATGAGGCGTACCACTGGTTACTTCTCCCGAACCACTGCCGCTGTTTACATCGTCTAACGCATCCGCTAAACCATCGTTGTCGGCATCCACCATCGATGATGCATCGCCTGGCGTTGGATAGTCAACCTCACCATCATTATCGTTGTCAGTTCCACCTGCTTCGATAATATCTACTATTCCGTCATTATCAGAGTCCTTGTCAAAATGATTCGGTACGCCATCTCGATCCCAATCATACACATCAGGAATGCCGTCACCATTTCCATCAACATATGAGGTCGTAGATCCATCTCCGCCGTTGCCGTTGTCGGTCGTGTCGAACCAATTTAGAATACCGTCACCATCCTCATCACCATCTGGTTCGTTTCCATCTGATTCGGTGATGTCAGGAATTCCATCATTGTCTTCGTCAATGTCTAAATGATCAGGAACACCGTCTTAGTCAGTATCCTGTGCTTCTCTCCAATCACGGTCGCCTCCTACCTGATTTACATCAGGGTAGGAAGTCGGAGTAAGTCCAGAATTCGTGGCATCAAAGCTAGATGTGTTGTTATCCCATCCATCGTACAATCCATCATTGTCCGAATCTGTAGTTCCACCGGAGACGCCCGAACTTGCTGGGCTTCCTGAATCAGCTACTCGGTTGCCGTCAGAATCATGACCTTCTATCAAGTCAGTAAATGTGTCGTCGTCACTATCTAAATCGAGATAGTCAGGAGAAGAATCACCGTCTGTGTCTTCGGGAATAACATAGGTTCCGCCATTGTCAGGATCATAGCTATTGTCCAAACCATCACCATCGGTATCCGCATTAGAAGGAACGACATACGCACTCGTAGCGATGCCTTCGTTGTTGTCTACAATTCCGTCATTGTCCGAATCAATGTCCCACAAATCAGGAATATCATCCGAATCATTGTCAGCATTTGGGTAGGAGTTAGGTGCACCATCATTATCTGAATCCGTACCAGTCACAAGCAACGCACCCGCTGTGTTCTCGGCGGTTCCATCATTTCCAACGTCTCCATCGACATCGTCACCAAATCCATCCGAATCTGTATCAGTAGAACTTCCATCATGCCGTCCATCTGAGTTGCCATCAGTGCCTCCTGCTTCAATCACATCGGTGATACCATCGTCATCTGAATCAATATCGTATTGACCTGGAACTCCGTCCGAATCCAAATCGGCTGAAACCACCGAGTTTGGTTCACCATCGCCATCTGAATCGCTACCTGTTAAAAAGAGCGCCTGTGTCGAATTTTCGGCGGTTCCATCATTACCAACATCGCCATCCACGTCGTCCGCGAGACCGTCACTGTCTGAATCAGTCTGATCGTCAAAGTATCCATCACCGTCCGTATCCGTACCGCCTACTTCAACCACATCTGGAACGCCGTCATTATCTGAATCTAGATCCCAGTTACTCGGGATGTCATCAGAATCTTGATCACCGAATGGATACGAATCTGGAACTCCATCAGAGTTTCCATCAGGCCCCGTAACAAGTAATGCTTGAGCTGTATTTTCTGTACTTCCATTCCCATCGCAGCATGAAAGATCTAGGCACTGTTCGTTTCATAAAATCCCCAAGAGAGACAAAATTAGTCATCAAAATCCGCTTCTAGCCTGATTTTCCGAAAGAATTCGTCAAGAATCCAATAGCTGTCTCAATGATTCGAATGTTAATACGAAAAATCAAGTCAAAAGGTTGTTTGAATCCCGCGGCACGGAACCTTCGAATCGATCTTAATACTCGTATTTTCGCGCCTTCAAGAGAAGTTAGATGGAATACAATTTTTTGGAATGTGAGGCCAAATGGCAAAAGTACTGGGCTGAAAACGGAACTTTCAGGGCTGAAAACGGGTCAAAACGACCAAAGTTCTACGCGCTTGACATGTTTCCATATCCATCTGGCTCTGGACTTCATGTAGGTCATCCCCTCGGATACATTGCCAGCGATATCTATGCTCGGTTTAAAAGACATAACGGTTACAATGTACTACACCCAATGGGCTATGATGCATTCGGCCTTCCTGCTGAACAATACGCGATTGAAACTGGTCAACATCCGGCACTAACCACTGAAGAAAACATCAATAGATATCGGGAACAGTTGGATAAGATTGGCTTCTCATTTGACTGGAGTCGTGAAGTAAAAACCAGTGATCCAAAATTCTACAAATGGACTCAGTGGATTTTCGTTCAGCTATTTCACAGCTGGTACAACAAGGCGACTGACAAGGCAGAATCAATTTCAACGCTAATAACTGAATTTGAGGATAATGGAAGCCACAAGGTCGATGCCGCACACGATGTGGTTCATGAGTTTTCTGCCGAAGAGTGGTCAAATTTTAGTGAGAAGCAACAACGCTCAATCCTCCTGAATTATCGATTAGCATTCCGAGCCGACACGATTGTAAACTGGTGCCCAGCCCTTGGAACCGTCTTGGCGAATGACGAAGTAGTAAATGGGGTAAGTGAGCGGGGAGGACATCCAGTCATCCAACGTGAAATGAAGCAGTGGTCGTTAAGAATAACTGCGTATGCTGATAGGCTATTGAATGGATTGGACAGGGTTGAATGGAGTGATTCCATCAAGGAAATTCAGCGCAATTGGATCGGCAAAAGCGTGGGCGCTGAAGTAGACTTCCCTGTGCAAGGGTTGTCCGATACGCTCAAAGTATTTACAACGCGGCCTGATACCATTTTTGGCGCAACATTTATGGTTTTGGCCCCAGAACATCAATTGGTCGATTCACTAACGACCGATGCACAGAAGAAGGACATAGAAACGTATCTCGACTTCGCTAACGGTCGCTCCGAACGAGAAAGAATGGCGGAGGTAAAAGATGTTACTGGTGCTTTTACCGGGAGTTTTGCTGAGAATCCAATCACCGGAACTCCAATTCCAATATGGATAAGCGATTATGTGCTTGCTGGATATGGCACTGGCGCAATTATGGCGGTTCCTTCCGGAGATCAACGGGACTGGGATTTTGCCAAAAAGTTCGACCTTCCAATCATCCCAGTAATCGAAGGGCATGATATATCCGAAGGAGCGGACGATCGGAAAGATGGAATTATGATTAATTCTGGATTCCTCGATGGAAAAGGAGTGAAAGAAGCAATCAAGCTCGTGATTGATCAAGCGGAAGATTTAGGAATCGGAATAAGGAAAGTCAACTACAAGCTGCGTGATGCGGTGTTCAGCCGACAACGCTATTGGGGAGAGCCATTTCCAATCTACTATCGAGAGGACATCCCGTTCACCATTGATGAAGACAAACTACCGCTTCCGCTTCCTGAAATTGATGAGTACAAGCCAACTGAAGATGGAGATCCTCCACTTGGCAGAGCGGCCACTTGGAATTGGGACAATGTATCTGGAAAACTTATGGAAAACGGAGCTGGATATCCGATAGAACTTAGCACAATGCCAGGTTGGGCAGGTTCAAGTTGGTACTTCCTCCGTTACATGATGGAAGGGGATCCAGAAGCACGATCGAAAGAATTTGCCTCTAAAGATTCGATGGATTATTGGGGTCCTGTCGACCTGTATATTGGAGGTGCCGAACACGCGACCGGGCACCTGTTGTATTTCAGATTTTGGACCAAATTTCTGCATGACTTGAACTACATATCATTTGACGAACCTGCGACCAAGCTTATAAATCAAGGAATGATTCAAGCTGAAGATGGTCAAAAGATGAGCAAGAGGTATGGCAATGTGGTTAATCCAGATGACATTGTAACCGAGCACAGCGCCGATGCACTGCGACTGCATGAGATGTTCCTAGGACCAATCGAAATGCACAAACCATGGAACACAAAAGGAATCGAAGGCGTTTCTAAATTCATGCGAAAAATGTGGCGATTGTTCCACAACGAAAACAATGAACTTGAAGTCTCAAACGACGAGCCGAGCCAGGAGGAACATAAAGCACTCCACAAGTGTATTCAGAAGGTTTCTGAGGACATGGAGCGTTTTTCATTAAACACTTCTGTTAGCGCATTCATGGTCATGGTCAATGAACTTACGGACCTAAATTGCAATAAGAGGGCGATACTCGAACCTGCTACAATACTCGTGAGCTGTCACGCACCTCATATTACAGAGGAACTTTGGAATCGACTTGGACACGATGAATCCATATCCGAATCCCCGTGGCCAACATTCAATCCTGATTTTCTGATAGAAGATTCACATCGGTATCCAGTTTCATTTAATGGCAAAACTCGATTCCAGCTCGAGTTACCGACCACCATGAACAAAGAGGAGGTAGAAGCTGAAGTTCTTGCGAATGATGAGAGTAAAAAATGGCTTGATGGCAAAACCCCAAAGAAGGTCATCGTTGTACCAGGGCGAATCGTTAATGTGGTGGTATAAACATTGAACGTCATGTTAAAGTTTGTAGGCGTCATTCTCTTGAGTTCTGTTGCCATGTACATAGGCAGTCAAATTCATGTCCCTATTCCCGGCTTGCCAGTTCCTCTGACTTTGCAAACGCTTTTTTGCATTCTCTTGCCCCTCGTATTTGGGAAGCCTTTTGCGAGCATCGGAATTGGGTTATTTTTGGTTTTTGGCGCCTTAGGTTTACCCGTTTTCGCAGGGAACAGTGGTGGATATGAATACTTCACCGGGAATAGCGGCGGCTACCTAATGGGATTTCTTGTTGCTTCCCTTTTAACATGGAAAGTCAAGTCTGATAAAAGGTTGCTGCGACTGGCCTACGTGTTTTTAGAATTCGTAATCCTGCAACTCGTCATCTTATTTGGCGGCGCACTTTGGATTTCTTTTGGAGTCCCCAACTGGGAGATATTAATCGGTCCCTTCATCCTCCCGCTACTGATCAAAGCGCTACTCGGGACAGCCCTTCTTGAGCTAACCAAGAGCGCTCTGTTTCGCAAACACTCAGTGCAACAATTGTAACTGGCACATCGTTTGTTTCTTACGTGGAAACTGAAACATCATGTTAGATCTCATCGTTACCGGACTCCTTTGCATCGCAAGCCCTGAAGTAGATCAAAAGCTTGTTCCTGATTTTTCCCCTGAATTTGATTCGCCGAAACTTGAGGTTATCGAGCATAGCAATTTCCAAAAAGGTGAACGACTTGAATACGAAGTAAGCTATGGTTGGATTACCGCAGGGGAAGCCATTATCAGCATCGAAGAAGAGCAACATGAAATTGGAGGAAGAAACGTTCTGCACGTGGTCGGTGAAGGAAATTCCCTTGGTGCCTTTAACTGGTTTTTTAAGGTTCAAGATCGGTACGAAACATACTTAGATGAGGAAGGTGTGTTTCCTTGGGTTTTTGTTCGCGACATTCATGAAGGTGGGTTTGAACTTGAGCAGTATTATACTTTTAATCAGTATGAGCAATCTGTTTCAACTGACAAGGGCGAAGATTACGAAGTCCCCGTTGGGATCCAAGATATGATCTCGGCTTTTTACCGCGCTAGAACTCTAGATCTCGAGGGAATGAAACCTGGGGACACATTCGAACTTAACGCCTTTGTTGATGAAGAGGTGTGGCCATTGCAAATTCGCTATGATCGGCGAGAAGTTAAAAAAGTTGGACTGGGTAAATTTGACTGCTTGGTCTTCACTCCGGTTGTACAGGAGGGGCGAATTTTTGAGGAAGAAGAAGACCTGCAAGTATGGATCACCGCTGACCAGAACAGAATTCCAATTCTCGCCGAAGCCAAGGTTTTGGTTGGGTCAATATCTATGGAAATTAGAAGCTACGCAGGGCTCGCCAATCCGATTTCGAAACTCGATTGATTTATTCGACATGCGGTGTTAGAAACTGTCATCAAGTATTCTCACAAGCGAAACTGCTAAGGCTATATTCGATGTAGATAAATCAGATACTGTGAAGGACGACATCGAAGCACAACTTCAGAAGTTATTCTCTAAATACGAATCCATGGGTCAGGATGTTAACTCCTACCTAGATGGATTGCTACTATCAAACTACTTGACTTATTGGGAGTATGTTCACCTGGACACACTGCTCACACTTCAGACTCCCAAGACTGATTTCCCTGATGAGATGATCTTCATAATGTATCATCAAATTACAGAATTGTACTTCAAGCTAAGCTTGCACGAACTCGAGCAGATTGCCCACAACGGCAAACAAATCAGCAATGCGGGTAAAGATGAAGGCTGGAAAGATGAAATTGATCCAGTTTTTATGGTGGAACGCCTTCGGCGGATCAATTCATATTTCGAGGCACTCACCACGAGTTTTGATATTATGATCCAAGGCATGGAAAAGGAACAATTCTCTCGATTTCGAATGGCCCTTCTTCCTGCAAGTGGATTTCAATCTGCTCAGTATCGGATGATTGAAATTGCTTCTACAGACCTCAGTCAATTGGTCGGAAAAGATTCCCGAGTTAGTAGAAAGGAAGATGGCCGATCCCTTGAACAGCAATTCGATGAAATTTATTGGAAGCAGGGTGCGACAGAAATAGAATCTGGCCAAAAGACTTTAACCCTGAAACAATTTGAAAAGAAATACAGTAAACTCTTGTTGGAGTTAGCTCATCGATATCAAAGCTGCAATGTGTGGCAGAAATATAAATCACTTCCCGATGAAGCTCAGTCTGAATCGCTGATAAAAAAGGAAATGCGCCAGCTTGATGTCAATGTCAATATCAATTGGCCACTTGCTCACTACAAGAGTGCCGTTCGGTATTTGGTCTCTAAGGATGGCGATGCTCCTGCCACGGGAGGAACAAATTGGCAACAATATTTACCCCCGCGATTTCAGAAGAGAATCTTCTATCCTGAACTCTGGAGCGAAGAAGAAATCGACAATTGGGGAAAGGGCTGGGTGGAATCAGTTCTGGCTGACAAAATTGAAATCAGAGGATGAGTACATCAAAGTTATTGGCTCTCGTATCCGCGGCATTGCTTTCAGCGATGGCCGTGTTGTTCATGTTTTCCAAGCAATCTTGGGAGCAAGAAACCGAGACGCTGCAACTCGCTGATTCTTTAATTACCGAAGAGTGCAACGAAGAATTCGGCATTGACCTAGAAGGCTATCATGTCGAAAAAGGAAAAATTAGAAACAATCAATTCCTTGCCGACATTCTTCTTCCTTATGGAATTGACTATGGGAGAATCGCCAGAGTTGCGGAAAAGTCAAAAAAGGTATTTGACATCAGAAAATTAAATGCTGGAAAGAATTTCACGCTGATCTGTTCCGAAGATTCCAACTACAAAGCCGATTTCTTCATCTATGAAAACAGCGCAATAGATTATGTAGTTTATGATCTTCGAGATACCATAGACATTTACAGAGGGAGCAGACCCGTTGATCTAGAAGAAAGGGAAGCCACAGGTGTTATTTCACACTCGCTTTATCAATGCCTGATTGACCAAGATTTGAGTCCCGCTTTAGCGATGGAGCTGGCAGATATATATGCCTGGAGTATTGACTTCTATCGAATTCAAAAGGAAGATCATTTCAAAATGGTCTATACGGTCAAAAAGGTGAAAGAAGAAGTTGTAGGAATTGATGAAATTAAAGCAGCGCTTTTTGTTCACGAAGAGGCTCCATTCTACGCATTTGAATTCAGCCAAGGCGACAAAGAGGACTACTTTGATGAGGATGGAAACAGTTTACGAAAGGCGTTTCTGCAGGCTCCATTGAAGTTTAGCAGAATGACATCGGGGTATACGCAAAGAAGGTTTCACCCAGTCCAAAAAAGATGGAAAGCTCACCTCGGAACGGACTATGCGGCCCCAAGCGGAACGCCAATCATGACAGTTGGAGATGGTGTTATTTCTGAAGCGAGGTACAAAAAATTCAATGGTAACTATGTAAAAGTTAGGCACAACGGGACATTCACCACTCAATACCTACACATGAGTAAGATCGCCTCCGGAATTAAACCTGGCACTAAAGTTAAACAAGGTCAAATCATCGGGTATGTGGGAAGCACCGGTTTAGCAACTGGTCCTCACGTTTGCTTCCGATTTTGGAAGCATGGCAAACAAGTCGATCATCGACGTGAGAAAATTCCACCAAGCGAACCAATTAAGTCAGAATATCGGGACGCCTACGATGCGCATCTCGAGAAGTGGAGGCCCCGCTTAGATAAGTTGCAGTTGCCTGGAATGGGCGATGATGATTTAGCCCTAGAGGAATCGAACTAGATCGAAGCCATCCCTAGCATGATGATAGGGTTCTCCAAATAATTCTTGAAGCTTTGAAGGAACTGAGCCCCACTAGCTCCATCGACTACACGGTGGTCGCAGCTCATCGTTACTTTCATTCTATTTCCAGGCACCACCTCACCATTTTTTACAACAGGCTCTTGGCGGATTGCCCCGATGGCCATTATGCAACTGTCAGGTGAATTGATGATGGCAGTGAATTCTTCAATGCCGAACATTCCTAGGTTCGAAATCGTGAATGTGTTTCCTTCCCATTCTTCGGGTTGAAGCTTTTTAGACTTGGCTCTTCCTGCATAGTCTCTTACCTCATTCGATATCTGCGTTAATGCTTTCGAATCGGCATGACGAACAACAGGAACAAGCAAACCATCTTCTACTGCCACGGCAACACCAATGTGAACATGCTCATTGTATCGAATAAAGTCATCATACCAACCAGCATTTACAGCTGGATGATCTTTTAGTGCTGTGGCAGCTGCTTTGATTACTAAGTCATTAAAGGATATTTTCTCTGGCTTAATAGCTTCATTAATACCTTTTCTAGCATCAATTGCCCTGTCCATATCAACATCGATGGTGAGGTAGAAATGAGGTGCAGTAAACTTGCTCTCACTCAGTCTTCGAGCAATTGTCTTTCTCATTTGAGACACTTCAACATCCCTTGATCTCTCAAGACCAAGAAAGCTTCCAGCAGCTCCTTTTTCGATGTCACGCTTGACTATTCGACCCTTCTCTCCGCTTCCGCGTATTCCTCGGAGGTTCACACCTCTTTCTTCTGCAAGTCGTTTCGCGAGAGGAGAGATCTTCACCCGGTCATCCACATTGCTCGCCTTCGGTGGCGTAGATTCAACCTTAGCAGCGGGTCTTGCTTTCGGTGCAGGTTTTGGCGCAGGTGCTACCTGAGCCGTGCTTTTCTGCGCTTCTACTTTGGGTTTTTCTTCTGTCGCTGGCGTTGCTTCAGCTAGCTCTTTCTTCGCAGCAGCTAAGACTTTAGAAACGTCCTCGCCCTTCTTACCAATGATGGCAATTACACTATCAACCGCTGCCGATTTACCTGTGTCAACTTCAATGTGCAGGAGTATTCCTTCATGAAAAGACTCAAACTCTAATGTGGCTTTGTCAGACTCGATCTCAGCGAGAACATCTCCTGAGCTTACAGTATCGCCAACCTTTTTTGCCCATGAAGCAATTACCCCTTCTTCCATGGTATCGCTCAACTTGGGCATTTTTATTACTTCTGCCATACTTTCTTCTTAGTTGGTTATGTACGGGTAATCTTCTTGCATGTAAACATCTTTGAATAGCTCATCTTCTGTTGCCAATGGCGACTCTTCTGCGAAGGTCACGGAATCCTGAACTCGTTGTTTGACTTTCGAATCGATATTCTCGATTTGCTTTTCAGTCAACCAACCCTGACCCTTAATTGTCTTTAGCACTTGAGAAATTGGATCTTGGTTCTTGTACTCATTGACTTCTTCTTTGGTACGGTACTTCTGAGGGTCGCTCATAGAGTGCCCTTTATACCGGTAGGTACGAATATCTAATAAGTAAGGCCCTTTGCCATCGCGGCAATGATTAGCAGCTTTCTGAATGGCTTCATGAACCGACTCTACTCTCATGCCATCTACCGACTCTCCTGGCAAGTCATAGCTCAATCCGAGCTTCGAAAGATCCGTAACGTTCGTGGTCCGTTCAATCGATGTTCCCATCGCGTAGTTGTTATTTTCTATGATGAATACAACGGGCAATTTCCACAGCATTGCCATGTTAAATGTCTCATGAAGAGCGCCTTGCCGAACAGCCCCATCCCCCATAAAGGTCATACAAACATTCTTAGTCCCATTATACTTTTCAGCAAATGCGATTCCAGCGCCCATTGGTATTTGAGCACCAACAATTCCATGGCCACCCATCATATTTAGGTCCTTGTCGAACATATGCATCGAACCACCTTTCCCTTTACTGCTACCAGTTGTTTTACCATACAGCTCTGCCATAACGGTATTTGGATCCATGCCTAATGCTAGGGGGTGCGCATGATCTCGATACGCAGTGATGATCTTATCTCCCTTTATCATCGCTGAAGCAAACCCAGCGGCTATCGCCTCTTGGCCTATGTAGAGATGACAAAATCCACCAAACTTTTGTTGGAGATATAGATTCCCACAAGATTCTTCGAACCTTCTAATCAAAAGCATATCCTGATACCATTTCAGGTATTGACTTTTAGTGTATGCTGGCTTCTTAGCTGGGCTTTTCTTGGCCATAGTCGTTCTTAAATAGGAAGGCAAAAATATAACTTGAGACTGATGGATGGACCTACAAGTTCAAGCCTATTTTTTCAGGTTGGATGGATTGAAATGAAAAGGCAAAATCTGGGAGACCGAATCGAGTTGCAAAACTTTGCCAGAGGGCATCAGAACCAGCAGCTCTATTGGCGTCCTCTGATTGTTCTCTGATTCACACATAACTTGTCTGCAGATACCGCAGGGCGCTAATATTTCATCGGTTAGAAGAATATCTGAGGAACTTGCGATGGCCATCGATGTTATGGTCTCACCAGGATGAAGATCTGAAGCGGTCCCAATTGTGTTTCGTTCTGCACAAGTACCGGCCGGAAAAGATGCGTTCTCTTTATTCGAACCAACCACAACTGATCCATTTTCAAGAAGGATTGCGGCTCCTACCCTAAATTGAGAATAGGGTGCATATGCAAGATTGCAGGCTTCTTGAGCTTTTTCAATCAACGACCTTTTGTGTTCACTCAGCTCAGAAACTGATTCGAGCTCATTGTATTCAAATGATATCGTTCTGGTCTTAGCCATTCGTCGAATTGATCAGGACAACAGCGTATGCTTCTATCCCTTCTTTTTTGCCAACGAAACCTAGTTTCTCGGATGTGGTTGCCTTCACACCCACATCATCTGGCTCAATATTGCATCTACTTGCAATGCTCTCCTTAATCTCTTGAATTTTTGGTGAAATCTTCGGAACCTCTGAAACAAGGGTGGCATCTATGTTACCAATTGTCCAACCTTTTTCTGTCATCAGAATCACGACCTCGTCCAGCAAGTCTCGGCTGTCGGCTCCTTTAAATGAATCATCCGTATTAGGGAAGTGAAATCCGATATCTCTTAGGCCAGCTGCTCCGAGAATCGCGTCGCACACAGCATGAAGCAACACATCTGCATCTGAATGCCCATCTGGGCCAAGATCTGACTCGAATAATACACCGCCAAGACGACAACTTCTGCCCTCTTTGAGCTGATGCACATCGTAGCCAAAACCTACTCTGATTTTCATTCGGTGTTTTCCTTGGCCATTGCTTCTGCGAAATTGAAAGTCAATGTAAATCGCAGGGTGTTAGCCAAAGGTGAAGTTTGGAGCTGAGTTCTTCGGTTGAAGTATGTAGGAACCAAATAGCTGAAGTCAAGACCAAAAACGTTAAGTCGAAGACCAGCCCCGAGGGTAACGAATTTGCGATTCCCCTTAGTGAGGTGCTCCCAGAAATATCCGAATCGTGCAGCAAACTGCTTGTCGTACCAGTATTCTGCTCCAATTCCGAAATTGATTTCCCTTAATTCTTCACCAAAAACAGATCCTGATTCCACGCTGACATTCCCATTTAAGTCTTGCGTAACAAGACCTGGAGCATCATAGAAAGATGTAAAGACAGCAGTTGGTACAGGCCGGTCCGGATCTTTACCCGATGCAATCACCAAGTTTCCGTTTTCGTCTTCAAGTGGCTGATTGGTAGCTGTGTCAATTACGTAAATCGGAAAGGTTGGAACCAAGTATTTGTTCAAGTCGAAAGACAGCGTGAAGGAGTTGTATTCATCTATGTCCCATGTTACTCTCGGTCCCATCCGAAGATTAATCGGGAGAAAGTCACGGCGAGTAGCATCCGTATAGGAAATTTTAGCGCCCAGGTTTGAAATCGACGCACCCCACGCGATGGTCGCATCCTTATTAAACATGGTCACATTGTCATTTTCATAGTAGACTGATAGATCAACGGCAAATGTTCGACCTGGCTTTGACGTTGCTCCTGCAACTTGTTGGCCGCCTGTTAAATTTGAATTGATGTATCGCGCAGCCAAACCTCCAGACAATGTGTTTGATAATTTTCTTGAGTAAGCGGCATCAAGAGCAAATTCATTGGGAGTGAACTGCACCGTATTGTTTCCAAATTGATCAGTAAACTGAATATTACCCAGAGAAAAATATCGGAGTGTTCCAGCTACTGCACTCATTCTATCGAGTTTGTAGTAGCCCGCCAAATAGCTAATTGAAATATCCGGAACCAAGGCTCTTAACCATGGCGTGTAACTAATGGAAACTCCACCTCGATCCTCAATAAAGGCATACTTAGCAGGATTCCAATGCATCGAAGCACCATCTGGTGATGTAGCCACACCAACATCACCCATACCACCACCGCGTGTTTCTGGATTAATGATTAAAAATGGCACCGCAGTCGTAATTGTATTCAACTGGAGCAACCAATCCCTAGCTCCATTCTGTGCTAACCCATTCTGAAGCAATCCAAGCATCAATATACTTGCTGCTAACTCTTTAATTCTCATATTCAATCTCGTGGGTAGAATTGTGTAATACGCACTCTTCTTTAAAGGACGGCAAATATAGCCATTAAGTAAGCGATTAATTTAACAAGACTAATCGCTCATAGGTTTCAGCTACCTCGCCTAATTGGGTTTTTACTTTTACTTTATAGAGATACACTCCCTTTCCTAATAGATCATTGTACTCATCCAGACCGTTCCAATTAATTGGTCCAACTCGAAATCCATCAGAGATAAATTGCCCATCTAATGTCTTTACCAGTTTTCCTGAGACTGTGAATACTTCAATGCGAACATCCAAATTTTGACCTGGTTTGTTATGCTCAAAATAGAAATCGGTATTGGTCGTGAATGGATTGGGATAGTTCAGCACATGTTCCAGAGCTAAGTCCTCACTATTCGCGACTACGAACTCGGTAAATGCATCTGCCGGATTGTTGTTCACATCCCACAATTGAAGCCTGAGTGAATGCTTTCCCTCTTGCAATTCGTTGAATGGGTAGATCACCTTTCCTCCTTGATAGGAATCGACATTGGCCTCATAGTAATCATTCAACACAAGTGTGTGGGAGGTATTCTTATCCAAAACCGCAGTGATGTCATGTCCAATCCCGGTTCCAACCATATTGATTCCATTGTCATCCCAAACTTCGGCGTACAGATCTGGATTTTCATCAGTTAAGCCACCAAAAATGAATTTGTTGTCGTTCATATATAGATCGATCTGTGGCCCTTCCTCATCGACAATTGGATTATCTGATAGGCCACCGATCACAAAATCGCTGTAAGCGCCATTGGCGTCAATAGTTCCGTTTTCTGCATAGAGGCTCACCTTGCCAAATCCGTAAGGCCGTTTTATATCTTTTGGAACGACGAATTCAAATTCGAACTCTCCGTTGATCACGCTCGACTTCCCCTTGAATACCAGACTACGTTGTTCTTTATAATCGTAAACACCAACCCCATCGTTATTTAACGTTTGCAAATCATCAATTTTATCAAACACAGTGGGATATGCTAAACCATTGAACGACTCCATGACACTGCCGTCGAAATCAGCCACAAAACCTTTCACTTTTACTTTGTCCAACGCTTTGACTGTATCAGGCATATCCGTTATTACAATAGAGAGCTCTGGATATGCAAGTCTCAGCGCCGGATCTCCTAGAAGGGCAAATGTTCTACTGTTCAGTGCCGCGTTCAAATTTGTGTCGAGTGTATTGACCTTTGTCAGCATCATGATTTCACCGAGAGTAGGCCACTCAGAACCGATTTTATCAAAAGCACTCAAAGTAAATTCGGTACTCAAGGTCAAATTAGGGCTGGCGTACACGGCTCTTGTTGTGCTCAATAGAGCAATGCTTCCACCGCTTGGATTAAGCAAAGCATACTCACCTGCTGAAGTTCTTCGCGGATCGTCAAATCGTGAAAACTCACAGGTCGCTGTTATTAGCAATGGTAGATTATCCAAATTTTCCCATTTGTTGATAGCAGAGACTTCAAGAATTCGTTCATGTGCCCAGCCAAGTTCGCCGCCATGTCCGATGTAGTACATCATCAGAGCGCCTTTCTCCATTTGTTGGGTTATTGCCGCTGAACCTTCTGGATATCGCTCTCCTCCTGATCCAGTTTCTTGGCGATATGAATCCATGTATAATTTAGAAATGTTGTATTCGGAAGCGGCATCGTTGATCAAATCTGCCAATCCATCACAGTCTCTCATAAATGTGTGGCCATCACCGGGATCAGCATCATCCGCTACATAGGCCACCCAATTTCTCCATTCACCAAAAGTTCGAGAATTGTCAGCGTAGTTGATAATCTTATTGAGTACGTCATCTGCTTCCTTTTTCGAACGAACGGTTAACCTTCCGATTCCAAAATCGAGAAAGTCAGCATTACCCTCACCTTCATCGTCATCCATCAAGCCATAATAATCATCAGTGGCTATAGAGCCCGTGGGCGTGAGGCTATTTTTAGTTTGATACGTCGGTACAAAATTTGAATTCCCGCTCACTCTGTCCTTATAATCATAAGATCCATCGCCAAAAAGCAGGAGGTACCTGGGCTTTAATCCACTTGAAGAATCGGCCTCGTGATAGAGCATGCGCATGAATTCCTTGATTGCGGTAACATCTTGTGCGCCTCCTGAGAATTCATTATATATCTGCGCTGGTGTGATAACTGCATATGTCAGCCCATCGTTGACCTCGTGAAATTCTGCAAGTCTCTCCGCTTGTGGAAGAAAAGCAGGATGTGCAACGATAACGTACTCAATGTTTGCTAGCGCGTGTAGGTTTTGATTGCTTACAGCCCGCCCTTTCACGGGCGTCAGAGCCGATTCAGGATTAAAAGCAACGTATTCTCTGAGAACGGATAAATCGCCATCGAACTCGAAGCCGTTTACTACTCCTCCACTGAGAACCATTCTTTGAATATTTGAATTAGTCGTCACATCCCAGACCTCCACATTCTCTGTAGAGCTCAACTGAAACGTCCCGATTTGTCCATCCTCTATAGATTGGGCATCCCTGAAACTCATAAACGGACTTAAGAATGACAGTTTTCTCCTTGCGTTGATTTCTACATAGTCAATCCACGCCTGTGCTTGCGTATTAGCCGACCGATCAAATTCAAGTTTTGTCAACATGTTCCCGCTGGTTGGTTTCACAGAAATTGACAATTGCCCTTCTCTTGCATGGAGCGCACCGTAGTAATTACCAACAGAATTAAATTCGAATGACTTCGATTCACTTCCCTGATTGGGCAAGGCCATTCTCATGCTTGTGCCATTCTTATTAACCGAGCGGCCAACGAATTTTGAAATAACCTTGGCATTTGAATTAACATCAATTTCAGGGACAGTAAACCCAAAGTCGAGGGACGGCACTATTCCAAGCTGCTCACCGTACCACTTTCTGCCTGACTTAATTAGGTTGGCTGACTCTTCTTCATGAAATGCATAGTAATCATAATGGCTGATGGTAGTGGACGAACCACTCACTGAGTTGTTAGAAATACGATTTGGAGCGCCCCCAACATCGTCAACCGTTAAAAAGTAATAGACCGTATCAGCATAGGGGTTCAAATCATGTTTGTACTGTTCATTGAAATAAGTCCATGTAACTTGATCCTCGCCAAAAAACAAGAAATAATCACCCTTGTCAAACGAACCATCATTCCCATCAACAACTGATATTGACATTTCATCCAGATCATCAGGTCGCACTTCAATGTTCTCTTTTGGAAGCGTTCCTCCTTTCGTCCCGAACAATCGAATCCGATTACTCGTGAGTCCGTTGACATCGATGCCCAAGGATTTTATATAAGACTGAGTCACTTTGTAAATGCCATCCTCTGCCGTTCCGATCTTGTACCATGATCCTGAGTTGAGCACACTGTTGTCCTTCCAGGAATTGCTTCGTCCTCCTCTTGAACTTCCTTCCACTTCTGTAACATCTAAATCGAACGATACCAACCGTTCCACGCCGGTAGAAGTTTTTCTTAGAGGAACAACTGTAATGACTCCTATCCGCTCCTCACCAGCTGACCTAACTATTGAGCTAACTTGAAAATCATTTGAAATACTTACACCATCTATCAAGACTGCTTCTTCCTGTGATACCTTTTCTATTATTGAATTTGAAATCTGAACAACAAGAGCAGAAGTAGGTTGTGCACAACGGATACGATCCACGAAATATGGGATCATCTTTGGGCCTTTGAGGCCAGCACCTTCAAAATATACTTGATTGATGACTGTCCCATCGAGTCCATTGTGCGTTTTAGGATTTGTCCATTCTAGAGTGAAATCGGCCGCCACAGCGTCAGATCTAACATCCTTGTTTTCAGCAACCCTAGCTGCTTCAGAGGACTTCGATTGAGCCAAAGCCGAGGCCATGCTCAAGGTGCAAAAAATGAATATCAAGAGGGTGAATCTCATATCAACCGTTCCAATTGTTCGACAAATCAATGGTTTTTGTAGTTATATTTGTCATCCTTTTTACGTCGTAAAGAACGGCTCACTAGAAAAGATATTGCTAGAGACAAAACGAATGAAAGTGTTGAAAGGTTTGTGGGGTGAATATATTCGTAATATTGCCGATTCGGTGACGGTGACGGTGACGACGATGAAGAGAATATTACTCCTTCTTGCTATTTTAACTGGTGTTCTGAGTATGGATTTACAAGCTCAGGATCCGGCATTCAGTCAGTTCTATGCGAACCAGCTTTACTTGAACCCTGCGCTTGCGGGTTCTGCAAGATGTCCTCGAGTCATTTTGAATTACAGAAATCAGTGGCCAGGATTAACTTCCAACTATGTCACCTATTCTGCTTCTTACGATCAATACGTAGATGCAATTAGTGGTGGAATTGGATTGCAAGCCTATCATGACAGAGCAGGTTCTGCGGTTATTCAAACCAATCACATCAGTGGAATGTACGCCTACCAATTGGCGATTGATCGAAACATCTCCATCAAGGCTGGATTTCAAGCAACTTATTATCAAAAAGCTATTGATTGGTCTCAATTGACATTTGGTGACATGATCGATGCCCGATATGGCTTCATTTACAATACAATGGAGACGCCAATTGAAGCTCCAGTGAACAAACTGGATTTTTCAGCTGGATTTCTAGCATTTACTCAAACGCTGTACTTCGGGTTTGCTGCTCATCACTTAACTGAGCCTGACGAATCATTCTTTAAGAATACAGAGAGCAAGCTTCCGAGAAAATACACAGCTCATGGCGGGGCTCTTATCCCGCTCAACAAGGAAAACCCGGAGGATGGAAGCATTTCTCCGAATATCATCTATCAAAGACAAGGTGAATTTGACCAGCTCAACTTAGGACTTTATGTAAATAAAGGTCCGATTACGGGAGGAGTTTGGTATCGTTGGAACGACGCCTTGATTTTCTTGGTAGGGCTGTACACCGAAGCATTCAGATTCGGATATAGTTATGATGTCACTACATCGCCCCTAAGCACTCAAACTCTTGGATCACATGAGATTTCAGTGACCATGATGTTCCCTTGCCGCCAAAAGCGTCGCAAGTTTAGGATGATGAAGTGCCCGCAGTTTTAATTGCGCGATAATAAAAACCCCCGTATCTTCGTTCCTCATTAAAATTTGGCATAACGCCATAAAACTCAACGGCTATGAAGGCAAAAAGCATTTTTGCACTGTTACTGGCTCCCTTATTTTTCGTGTCATGTGGATACGAAAAATCGTCTATTACAGGTTGGAATTATAACGATCCCGACAATGGTGGATTCCAGAAATATCCTTTTGAAGAACAGGAAACTGGACCGAACCTCGTCCTCATTGAAGGAGGAACGTTTACGATGGGTCGAGTCGAGCAGGATTTCATGCACGATTGGAACAATATCCCAAGACGCGCCACGGTTTCCAGCTTTTACATGGACCAAACAGAAATCAGCAACTTTCACTGGCTAGAATACCTATTTTGGGTTAAAAGAGTTTACGGAGCAGATTACCCCGAACTCTACAAAAAAGCACTTCCAGACACCTTGGTTTGGAGAAGTAAGCTCGCATATAATGAACCATATGTAGATTACTATCTACGACATCCAGCTTTTAGGGACTATCCAGTGGTTGGAGTTAACTGGCTTCAAGCGACAGATTTTTGTAGTTGGAGAACGGATCGTGTGAACGAATTCATTCTAATTCGTGAAGGAATCCTCGAACACTATCCAGACCAGATTGGTGAGGATAATTTCAATACCGATGCGTACCTCACGAACCAGTACAACTCCGGAAAAAGAATTGAAGGTCTTCCAAATCTAAATCAAGCAAGCAGTGGCTACAGAAACGTGAAGATGGAAGATGGAATACTCCTTCCAAAATATCGTCTTCCAACGGAAGCTGAATGGGAATTTGCTGCTCTTGGTCTAATTGGAAACAGTATTGGAGAAAGAGTTGTAGAACGAAGACTTTACCCTTGGAATGGTCATGCGGTTAGAAACCCAGACGAAGTTTATATCGGAATGATGCTTGCCAACTTTAAGCGTGGACGTGGTGACAACATGGGTGTAGCAGGGAAATTGAATGACAATGCGGATATTACAGCACCTGTTTTCTCATACTGGCCCAACGATTATGGCCTTTACAACATGGCTGGAAACGTTAGCGAGTGGGTAATGGATGTTTACCGTCCATTGAGCTACGAAGACATGGATGATTTTCGTCCATTCCGTGGAAATGTTTTCTCAACTAAGGAGAGAGACAACGAAGGATTACTTCTTGACAAGTACGACATTCCAATCTATGATATTCCTGGTTTGATTAAGTACTTGGAAGATTTCGGAAACACGGTCGAGAGTTCAGCTAACGATCAAGAGAATGAGCTTCTCAGTACGCTGAACGATCAAGCACAAAGAGCGCTGGAATTGCTGATAGATGATCAAAAGTATGAAGCCAACATTATTATCGTTGAAGAGTCTATCGAAGCGATTAAGGCTGCCGACGAGATGGTGAAAATCGCACCTGTGTTACTCAAGGACTACAGCTCATATATCAATGCTAGACCCGGAGAGTTGCGTTACCGCGAATCGAAGGTTGAAGAGAATATTGATCGACGTAACTACAAGCGCTCAGACAACATCAACTTCTTAGACGGTGACTATGAATCTCACTTGGATGAAATTCATTGGGATGCTTACGAAGAGGAAGAAGAAAGAGTAGAAACTTCGCACATGTACATCTATCCTGGTCAAGGTGAGGCAGCAACAGATTATGCTTCATTGATCAATGATCACGCACGTGTGTATAAAGGAGCTTCTTGGAACGATCGAGCTTACTGGATGGTTCCTGGAACAAGACGATTCCTCGATGAGCGTCAATCGAAGCCTACGTTAGGATTCAGATGCGCCATGGACAGAGTTGGAAGTCCAGTTGGGCTTGGAGCTCCGAGATAAGTTAAAAAGTTATTCACGTAGAAGGCCTCGCTAAGAGGCCTTTTTTATTTTCGGTCCAGCATGATCGAACAACTCTATTCGACTTATTTAAGTTCAACGGGCATCTGCACTGATACCCGAAGTCTTGCTGAGGGCAATCTATTCATTGCATTGAAAGGACCGAGCTTCAATGCAAATGATTTTGTGTTAACTGCTCTAAGCAATGGAGCCTTGGCCTGTGTCGTAGATGAAAATCGAGAAGAGTTCGAAGGTGTGGAGGGTATCTATAAGGTGGATGATGGCCTAAAGGCGTTGCAAGAGCTCGCGCTTTTTCACCGCAGCAAACTGAGAATACCGGTTATTGGACTCACAGGGAGTAATGGCAAGACAACTACGAAAGAGCTGATTCATGCAGCCCTATCCTCAGAATATCGAACCTACGCCACCAAAGGAAATCTTAATAACCATATCGGCGTTCCACTTTCACTTCTTGAAATTGACAGAAACAAACATGAAATCGCCATCATTGAGATGGGCGCGAATCATATCGGAGAAATTGCAGACCTGTGTAAAATAGCCCGCCCCAACTTTGGATTGATCACCAATTTAGGTCTCGCACATCTTGAAGGGTTTGGAAGCGAAGCAGGAATCTACCGAGGAAAAAAGGAACTCTTTGACTTCATCAAGGAAATAGAAGGCAAGGCATTTATAAATGCAGACGATTTCAAAGTCCTAGAGGCCTCGGAAGGTTTGGAGCAGATCCGGTACGGAACATCTGACTCAAATCATCTTGTAGGAGGTATTGAGCCAAATTCCGTTACTCTTCGGGTTAACTGGAAAAAGTCAGGGGATGAATACAAGCATAATTTAGGAACACAGCTCACAGGAGAATACAATTTCACCAACGTTTTGGCCGCCGTTTGTATCGCATCTTACTTTGGCGTGAGTCCAGAGCATATCAAAGAAGGAATCGGAAACTATCGGCCTGACAATAACAGATCGCAGATCGAGCGAACTGACAAAGACAACGAAGTCATATTGGACTGCTACAACGCCAATCCAAGTAGCATGAGCGCAGCACTCACTAATTTGGACCATTTCTCTTCTGAGAAGCCGAAAGTGGCCATCCTTGGAGATATGCTTGAACTTGGTGATCGGTCCGCCCGAGAACACGAGATAGTTCTGGATCAGCTCTCGTCAATCGACCTTGCACAAATCTATCTTGTTGGTCCAGAATTCAGGAAGACGAAATCTAATCCAGGAAACGTAGAATGCTTCGAATCCACTTCAGAACTCGCGTCGGTCTTGGCCGAAAAAGGAATTGAAAACTCTATCATCCTTTTAAAAGCCTCTAGAAAAATGAAGCTGGAACAATTGTTCGAGCTCCTCTAAAACTTGTATGATGTCGGCGTCTATTCTTCGATGACGGCACGACCAATGACAATGCGCTGCACTTCACTGGTTCCTTCATAGATCTGAGTGATCTTCGCATCTCGCATCAACCGCTCAACATGGTATTCCTTCACATAACCATATCCACCGTGAACTTGAATTGCTTCAACGGTTGTTTTCATCGCAACTTCTGAGGAAAAGAGCTTTGCCATTGCGCTGTATTTTCCAAATGGTTTCTTCTGATCTTTCATCCACGCAGCTTTCAGACATAACAATCTAGCACCTTCGATCTCCGTCGCCATGTCCGCAAGCTTAAAACTGACCGCTTGATGCTTGTGTATTTCTTTTCCAAATGCCTTTCTCTCCTTTGAATAAGCTACAGCAAGTTCCATAGCCCCGGAAGCTATTCCGAGCGCTTGAGATGCAATCCCGATTCGTCCACCTTCCAATGTTTGCATTGCGAACTTGAATCCAAATCCGTCCTCGCCAATTCTGTTCTCCTTCGGCACTTTAACATCATTAAATAGCAATGTATGGGTATCAGATCCTCTGATACCAAGCTTATTCTCTTTAGCGCCGATCACAAAACCTTCCATTCCTCGCTCAACGATCAAGCAGTTTATGCCTCGATGACCTTTATCAGCATCTGTCTGAGCCATGACTAAATAGGTGGAAGCTGAACTTCCGTTGGTAATCCAATTCTTCGTCCCATTTAGCAAGTAATGATCCCCCATGTCGATGGCGGTTGTTCGCTGAGATGTTGCGTCGGAACCAGCCTCTGGCTCACTTAAGCAAAATGCTCCAATTTTTTCACCGGTCGCCAAGGGCACGAGGAATTTCTGTTTTTGCTCTTCTGATCCAAATTTCTCAAGTCCCCAACAGACCAAGCTGTTGTTGACAGACATGCATACTGATGTGCTCGCGTCAACTTTTGACATCTCTTCCATGGCCAAGACGTATGAGACCGTGTCCATTCCACCGCCGCCATAATCGGGGCTCACCATCATTCCCATAAATCCGAGTTCGCCGAGTTGCTTGACCTCTTCCGCTGGAAACGTTTGTGTTTCATCTCTCTCGATCACGCCCGGCTTTAATACATTTTGCGCAAAATCTCTAGCCGCATCGCGAACTGCCTTCTGTTCTTCTGTAAGTTCAAAAATCATATCTATGCTAATTATCTTCCGTTAATCAAAGCGGCGACAAAAGTAACTTTTGCCTTGGAATCAGAGAGCTACAACGGTATTGGTTTAATGAGCGGGACATCTCTCGATGGCTTAGATGTCGCAGAAGTTCAATTCCAACAGACTGAAAAGGAATGGACTTTCAGGTTGGTGAAAGCCCAACACTTCGACTTTCCGAAATCTCTCTCAGAAAATTTATTCAATGCCGATAAACACACGGCTTCTGGCTTGGTACAATGCGATTTGGAATTTTCTCGATTTAGCGCCAAAGCCGTAAATGAGTTCAAGACAACATTCGACTCAAAGGCTACTTTCATTTCCTCCCACGGCCATACCATTTTCCACCAGCCTGAATTAGGAATGACGCATCAAATCGGATCAGGAGCCGTACTTTCCTCGCTGGTTGGGAGTACGGTAATTTGTGACTTCAGATCTCAGGATGTTGCCCTGGACGGTCAGGGAGCACCACTTGTTCCTCTTGCAGATTCGTATCTTTTTTCAAATTTTGATTGCACTTTAAATCTTGGTGGTTTTGCGAATCTGAGTGTCCTAGGAGAGTCTTTAGCGGGTTACGACATTGCTCCATGCAATATGCTCTTGAACCATTTGAGCAATGAAATTGGCCAGAAATATGACGCCCGTGGATCTCTTGCGATGAAAGGCAAGGTTGAGTACTCTTTACTCAATAGATTAAATGAAATCTCTTTTTACGATGAATCTCCACCAAAAAGCCTTGGAAAAGAATGGTTCGAAACACATCTACTTCCAATCCTTGAAGAGTTCAAACACGTGGACATCTATGATAGATTGGCTACTTGTACTGAGCATATAGCGATTCAATCTGCATTTCAACTTCGTTCGAATAAAACTTGCTTGGTATCTGGAGGTGGGACTCACAATACGTTTTTAGTTGAACGCATTCAGCATCATGCAGACACCAAACTCCACATCCCATCCGTTGAAATCATTGAATACAAAGAAGCGATCAACTTCGCATTCTTAGGGCTACTAAGATTGCTCGAACAAAAAAACGTCTCTAGTTCGGTCACCGGGTCAACGAAATCACACTGTGCTGGTGCTGTATATCTTGGCTAGCGTCATCATCATCCCTTTAGCTCTTGATCTAGGCGCTGTGGGCCATGGATTTTATACATTTGCCCCGCCTTAAAAACAGGGTAAACCACCTACTCTATGAGAGATCTCCTGAATAAGTTTGAGAATAAACCACCTGAAGTCGTTTTTGAATGGAATGATCCAGAAACTGAAGCTCAAGGTTGGGTCGTAATTAATAGCTTACGAGGAGGTGCCGCCGGTGGTGGTACTCGAATGAGACAAGGTCTTGACAAAAGGGAAGTAGAGTCTCTTGCCAAAACCATGGAAGTAAAGTTCACCGTAGCTGGACCTCCAATTGGCGGCGCGAAGTCAGGAATTAATTTTGATCCCCGTGATCCACGGAAAGAAGGTGTACTGCGCAGATGGTACAAAGCTGTCTATCCTATCCTGAAGAACTATTATGGTACTGGAGGCGACATGAATGTCGATGAAATTCATGAAGTTATTCCGATCACCGAAGAATATGGGTTGTTGCATCCTCAAGAGGGGATTGTCAATGGACATTTCAAACCTAATCCTGCTCAACATCTCAAGAAGGTTTCAAATCTTAGACAAGGTGTCTCGAAGGTTCTTACAAATGAATCCTATACCCCTGAGATCTCAAGACATTATGTGGTCGCTGATATGATCACTGGATATGGCGTGTCCGAGGCCGTACTTCACTACTATAAAATGTGGCATGGCGGGAACGTCGAAGGGAAACGTGTTATCATCCAGGGATGGGGTAATGTTGGATCAGCCGCCGCATTTTACATGGCACAAGCTGGAGCCAAGGTCGTTGGCATTATTGACCGAGTCGGTGGACTGATGAACCCTGAAGGCTTTTCCTTCGACGAAATACGAGACCTTTTCTTGGCAAAAAAGGGAAATGCCCTTGGCGCCAACGATATGCTGCCTTTTGACGAAGTCAATGCCGCTATCTGGAGCATGGGTGCAGAAATATTTCTTCCCTGTGCAGGATCAAGGCTGATGACCCAAGATCAATGTGAAGCGATGATTGACAATGGGCTCGAGGTGATTTCTTCTGGCGCCAATGTCCCGTTTGCCGATCCCGAGATATTCTTTGGACCTATCGGTGATGCGGTTGACAAGAAGGTTAGTCTAATTCCCGACTTCATCGCGAATTGCGGCATGGCAAGAGTGTTTGCTTATTGCATGAGCGATGAGTATCAACATGAAGATTCAGCCATTTTTGAGGATGCCTCCAATACCATTAAGGATGCAATGGCAGCTGTCCATGCTAAAAACCCAAGCGGAAAGCAAATAGCTCAAAGTGCTTTCGAAATTGCACTCGGCCAACTGGTTTAACGGATGGAAATTCTCCAAGAAGTATATCTCGGCAACTCGGTTCAAGACTATCTGTGGGTAGTAGGATCCCTACTTTTTGGATTCATCTTTATGCGCTTTTTCTCGCGAAGAATCAGCGATATTCTATTCAAGCTCCTCGCTAAAAAAACACCGGAGCTCGATAAAAAGAAAGTCTACGACTTGCTTGTTGTGCCATTAGAATGGCTGATCATGCTGATTATCCTGTATGTCTGCACCTCGCACATTGAGTTTCCTGAAGAATGGGATATAGCGCCTCAAAGCGAGTTTGGCCTGCACCTAATCTTGAATCGAGTCTATCTCACATTTCTACTTTCTGTCGTTACATGGATTGTACTCCGCGTGGCTTCATTTATGGGAGTTGTGCTTATTGCTAAAGCAGAGAAGACTGAGAGTAAAGCGGATGATCAAGCCATCGTATTCCTCATCGAGATATTGAGGGTTATCATCGTCACGATTGGAATCTTCATGATTCTCGGAGTTGTGTTCAAAGTAGATGTTGCAGCGCTCATCGCTGGACTGGGAATTGGTGGATTAGCATTGGCTCTAGCAGCTAAGGAAAGCCTGGAAAACCTCCTTGCTTCCTTTTTCATCTTCTTTGACAAACCATTCCTCATCGGTGATCTTGTAGAAGTCAATGGAGTTGTTGGTTCGGTGGAAAAAATTGGATTTAGGAGCACGAGACTTCGGACCTTGGAAAAGAGTTATTTGACGCTTCCTAATCGGCAGATGATTGACAACACTTTGGACAATCTCAGCATGAGAACGTTCCGCCGTGTTTCATTTACAGTTGGAGTAACTTATGATTCCACGGAGGAGCAAATCAAGAGCATCGTAAAGGGTATACAAGACCTTGTGGATGAACATCCTAATACCAATCAAGATGGTGAGGTTCACTTTACAGAATTTGGGGCAAGCTCCTTAGACATCATGGTGTTGTACTATATCGATACAATGGACTGGAGCGTATTCCTCAGGATCAAGGAAGAGATCAATTACGAAATAATGCGAATTGTCAATGACAATGGTGCTGACTTCGCATTCCCTACACAAACACTCATCGTAGAAAACAACTAAAGTTAGAGTCATGTACATTTTAATGGTCGTCGTATTTATTCTCGGGTACCTAGCAATCGCGCTTGAGCATCCTCTAAAAATTGACAAGGCTGCCAGTGCACTTTTAATTGGAGCGATAACCTGGTCCATCCTAGCTCTCGCTGGTGAATCCGTTCTTGAAAACAGTGTGGAATACATGGAATTCCTCGCTGCTAATCCAGCTGAAGGCCACAATGACATGGTGGCGAATCACTTTATCACAGAGAGTTTGTTACACCATTTGAGTGAGATTGCCAGTATCCTATTTTTCCTCTTAGGCGCGATGACAATTGTCGAACTTATTGACGCCCACGAAGGCTTTGCCATTATCACAGACCGAATCAACACGGCCAATAAGGTCAAATTGATGTGGATTCTGAGCGTTTTGACTTTCTTCCTTTCTGCGGCGCTAGACAACCTTACCACGTCAATTGTGATGGCTGCTCTGCTTAAAAAACTGGTCAAGGGAAAAGAAGATTTGTGGCTTTTTGCAGGTATGATTATTCTGGCAGCGAATGCCGGTGGAGCTTGGTCGCCTATTGGAGATGTCACCACTATCATGCTTTGGATCGGCGGACAAGTCACAGCTGCAAACATCGTTCTCAAGCTGATTCTGCCTTCATTAATATGTCTAATCGTTCCGTTGATCATTCTAACTTTCACTATGAAAGGAGAGGTTGAGCGAAAATTGGGAATGGTGGACAAGGCACACTTAATCGATCGAACCACACCGTTTGAGCAAAATTTGGTCTTCTTTTTAGGAGTAGGAAGTCTTTTATTCGTCCCAATATTCAAGACTGTGACCCATTTGCCGCCGTTTATGGGAATTCTATTTGGCCTGGGTGTGCTTTGGACCGTTACGGAAATCCTGCACCGATCCAAAAATCACACAGATCGGTCTAAGCTTAGTGTAATTGGAGTTCTCCAAAAGGTCGATACGCCGAGCGTGCTCTTCTTCTTAGGTATTCTCGCCGCAGTTGCATCATTGCAGACAGCAGGACATTTGAGATTTCTCGCAAGCTTCTTGGAATCATCAATTGGAGACATGTATGCTATCAACATGGTAATTGGACTCTTGAGTTCAATCGTTGACAATGTTCCTCTCGTTGCCGGTGCCATGGGAATGTACGACCTTCTCCCTGTTGGCGCTGAAGCAATAGCAGGCCAGGCCTACCCGGTCGATCACGCATTCTGGGAGTTTTTGGCATACTGTGCAGGAACTGGAGGAAGTTGTCTAATCATCGGTTCTGCAGCTGGAGTTGCAGTCATGGGAATCCTCCAAGTCGATTTCATTTGGTACATGAAGAACATCAGCTGGTTGGCATTTGTCGGCTATATCGCTGGTGCGTTCACTTATATCCTTATGGATTACGCCCTTTTCTAATTAACAGCCAGCTTTTCACAATTCAACAATTCTGAGGCTTTGTCGGCGTTAGTGGACTATACTTTAGTCAGACACAAACTGCCACAGATATGCTATTGAACCTATTACTCCAAATTACAACCGGCGAGGCTGGTGTAAATGAGGAGGGAACCGAAGAAGTTGTCCCTACTGAAGAGACACTCTCCATAATCGAACTTCTCTCCAGTGGCGGATGGTATATCATGATCCCCTTGGCGATTTTGTCCGTTATCGCCATCTATATCTTCATCGAACGATTCTTAGCCATTCAAAAGGCCTCGAAAGAAGATCCTCAATTCATGAATCAAATTCGAGATTTTATTCATGAAGGAAAGATTGACGCGGCAAACCATCTGTGTAAATCGACCGACACCACTTTCGCTCGAATGATCCAAAAAGGCGTCAAAAGAGTTGGCAAGCCATTAGGAGATATTAGCGCCGCCATTGAAAATGTGGGCAAGCTGGAAGTTTACAAGTTAGAAGCCAGTCTTTCAACACTCGCAACGATAGCCGGAGCAGCTCCGATGATTGGGTTCTTGGGAACTGTAATAGGAATGATTGTAGTTTTTCATGAAATGCGTATCAGCGACAGCGGAATAGAGATCGAACAATTAAGCGGTGGTATCATGCAAGCCATGGTGACTACTGTGGCAGGACTTGTGATCGGAATCATCGCATACATCGCATACAACGTTCTTGTGGCGCGGGTCGAAAAGGTCATTTATAAAATGGAAGCAACGACCATCGAGTTTATGGATCTCTTACAAGAGCCTGCTGAATAATGGGAATCAACTCCAGAAATAAAGTAAGTGTGAGCTTTAGTATGTCGAGCATGACAGACATTGTCTTTCTACTCCTCATCTTCTTCATCATTCTCAGCACCCTTGTCTCCCCATATGGTGCCAAGGTTGATTTACCGACTGGGAAAAACAGAACTAAGGAACATCCCAAGATTTCCGTAAGCATACGTACAGATCTTAGCTACAACCTAGATGGTCAAGACGTCAGCAAAAGTCAAATTAAAGCACTTCTCTTGAAGCGAAAGGCAGAGGTCAAAAAACCAAGTATTGTGCTCAACGTCGACCAAACCGTTCCAACTGGAGAAACCATTGGATTTTTAAGCCTTGCAAAAGAAAATGGCTTTACAGTCGTTATAGCTACGAAGCCCTAAGCATGGAGTTGTTCCAGAATAAGGATAAAAGACGCGGTCTGATTGGTACCATCATTTTCCATTTGGTGTTGCTCATCGTGTTCTTATTTTATGGTTTGACGATTCCAGTACCAATCCCTGAAGAAGTAGGAGGTGTTGAACTAGACCTCGGAAATGTAGACTTCGGATCGGGGGATGAGCAGCCTGAGAGCACAGCAGATCCAGTGGATACAGAACCAATCACCGAACCCGTTGAGAGCTCGCCGGTTGAATCCCCAGAGGACGTTGCGACGCAGGATGATATATCGGACTATTCGGTTCCTGAAGAAGTGAAACCCGAGAAACCAGTGGAGAAAGAACCCGAACTCGACGAACAGCTCAAAAAGGTTCTCGATAGCAATCCCTTCAAGACAAACAAGGATAACGATAGCAAAGGTCAAGGTGATTCAGAACAGCCTGGCGACCATGGAAAGCCAGATGGTTCTCCAACTGGGAAATCTCTTTCAGGTGGAAGCGGGGACGGTCCGCAGCTAAATGGTTTTGGAAATCGAAATTTCCGTAAAAAGCCTCGTGTGCTTGGAGATTGGCAAGAAAGCGGAGTCATTGTCGTTGACGTAATCTTTGATAGAATGGGGAATTGTGTACGCGCAACCCAAGGAAGCCGAGGAACTACCATAGCGAACGCTGCCATGATCAAAGCCGCTACCGAAGCCGCAAGGAAAGCAACAATCGATCCTGACCCCGATGGGCCAGCAGAGAAAAAAGGGTCGATCAAGTTTGTTTTCGTTCTAGAGTAACCACCCTCTTTATTTCATCTAAAGACAATTGCGCTTATCCGCACTTTGTTATGTTTTTATATTTTTCGGAATCATTAAAAAATGAAAGCATGAAGAAATTTGTTGTCACTTACCACATGACGGAAGAGGCATGGGCCGAATCCGCCAAGTCCTCTCCGGAAGATGCTCAAGAAGGAATGAAGAAATGGATGGCCTGGTCAGAACGAGTTGGTTCCCAACTAGTCGACTTTGGCACACCGCTCATGGGTGGACAATCACTATCTCCTGGCGGCGGTGCTCAACCAAGCACGCATGGTGTTTGTGTTTATTCCATTCTCGAAGCTGAATCTATGGAAGCGGCAATAGCGCTGATGGATGGCCACCCGCATTTAGGATGGCGAGGAGATTGCCAGATTGAGGTTCACGAAAGCATGCCACCTCCAGGAATGTAGTGTACCACCAATTAAATTATTTAGCGATATATGCATAAGGTTATGCTGTATCGCTTTTTTGTTTGCTTCCTGCTGCTGCTCACTTGCCTCCTGAATTCATTTGGGCAATCCGACTCCGCCGTTCTTTCGAGACATATGGACAGCATTCTCGCCACGCAAGGGTGGAGAACGCATCAAAACATTGATGCACTAAACCAAGTGTCTCAATACATTTTTGATCACTTCGAAAATGAAGGAGGGAAACCTAATTTCCAATCCTACGAAGTCAACCTCAAGCAGTATCGTAACGTCATTGCGTCTTACGGACCTGAAGATGGACCTCGAATTATAGTAGGTGCACATTACGATGTCTGCGGTCCGCAAGATGGCGCTGATGACAACGCATCTGGAATAGCCGGTTTACTCGAACTTGCGCGACTGCTCCATCAAAATCCTCCTCAAAGCAGAATAGATCTTGTTGCATATACTTTGGAAGAACCTCCTTTCTTTAGGTCGGAGAAAATGGGGAGCTACGTTCATGCTAAGAGCCTTTATGATGGGGACACGCAGGTTGAAGGCATGATTGTTCTCGAGATGATCGGCTACTTCAGTGATGAGAAAAAGTCTCAAGAATTCCCCTTCGGCCCACTAGCTCTTGTGTATGGGAATAGGGGTGACTTCATCACCGTAGTTAAAAAATTTGGAGCTGGAAAATTCGCCCGTAGAATCAATCGTCGAATACGGACGAAAAAACCGCTCCGAGTGAGAACCTTCACTGGTCCAAAAAGACTTCCGGGTATAGATTTCTCAGATCATCTCAACTACTGGGCATTTGGTTACTCAGCCTTGATGATAACTAATTCGGCATTCTACAGAAACAAGAATTACCACGAACCAACCGACACCAAGGAGACGCTTGATTTTAAGAAGATGGCTCAGGTGGTTGACTTGGTATTCAATACGCTAAGAACCTTTTGACCTACGCGGATACCACAGAATATCTATTTGCCCAACTCCCGATGTATCAACGCATTGGGAAGGCCGCGTATAAGGCTGATTTGGAAGGCACAATCCAACTTATGGATGTGTTGGGTCATCCTGAATTGGGTTTCAAATCGGTTCATGTGGCTGGCACGAATGGAAAGGGCTCCACTTCCCATCTCATCGCATCAATATGCCAGGACGCTGGCTTAAAAACAGGGCTGTACACTTCTCCTCATCTGATTGATTTTCGGGAGCGGATTCGCATCAATGGCGAGATGATCCCAGAATCTTCGGTAACGGAATTCGTTGAACACTATAAAATCCAATTCGAGGAAATCGGTCTATCCTTCTTTGAGTGGTCAGTTGGATTGGCCTTCCAATATTTCAAAACGGAAGATGTCGACATCGCCATCATCGAAGTAGGAATGGGAGGGCGCCTCGATTCGACGAACGTAATCGTTCCTGAAGTTAGCGTTGTCACGAACATCGGGCTTGATCACACTCAATACCTCGGAACTTCCAAGGCGGTTATCGCAAAAGAAAAGGCCGGAATATTTAAAGAAGGTGTGCCGGTTGTGGTTGGAGAAACAGATTCAGATACGAAACCATGCTTTGATGAGACGGCATTGGAATTGGGATGCCCTCTCCGATACGCAGATCAAGATCGAATTGACATCGAAGAAATTGGTCTTAAGGGAAACCATCAAATCAAGAATGCGCAAACTGCCGTTGCCGCGATTGGAGAACTTCAAATGAAGGGTTGGCAGATTAGTTCATCCAATATTGACAATGGCCTTAAAAACGTGGTTGAGAACACAGGTCTCAGAGGCCGGTGGGAAGTTCTAAATCACTCGCCAAAAGTGATCTGCGACGTTGCCCACAACGAAGAAGGAGTGGGTTACGTGGTTGAAGAATTGGTCAAGGAAAAATCAAGTCGTCAAAGGATTGTGCTTGGTTTCGTTGATGATAAAAACGTCAACAAGGTGCTGTCGCTCTTCCCTAAGGATGCGGAATTCTATCTATGTCAGGCTTCGATTCCGCGAGCAATGGATATTGATGATCTAAGTTCCATTGCTAATGATCTAAGTCTAAGTTTCACATCTTTTAAAATCACAAAAGCCGCCTATGAGGCGGCCCTTGCAGCTAGCGAATCAACTGATCTGATCTTCGTTGGTGGAAGCACCTTCGTCGTAGCAGATCTTCTGACATATTTATCTGGAAGCAGTTGACTTAGACATTAGTTCCGCGCTCTTCATGAGCTGCAATGCTTCCCTCCTATATCCTTCCTTATCATTTCCTAAAGCGCCTTTCGCTTGCTCTACCACACTCGAGTAAGTCAGGTCTCCGGCGTATTTCGACTTTCTCAACAGCATTCCAAATCCTGCTACCGATGCAGACCATTGCAGATTGATATTAGCTTCATTCAATGGGACAATTTTGTTTGGAATCACTTGAGTCATCAACTTACTCTTCTCTCCTTCAGGTTCCTTGTACCGGAGTTTTAACGTTGCAATCTCGTGACCCATCTCTTTGAATGGGGTTGGCATGACAGATGGAGAATATCTCAGTGGATCCACTTTTGATTTGGAACCTTTTCCAACTGGGATGACTTCATACAATGCCGTAACAACATGCCCAACTCCCATCTCACCGGCATCCTTCATGTCATCATTGAAATCCTCCTTATTGAGCAATCTGTTTTCGTATCCGATCAAACGATACTCGGCAACATTTGCAGGATTGAATTCGATCTGAATCTTGACATCTTTTGCAACAGCAAAGAGTGTTGATCCAAACTCATTTACCAGGGTTTTCTTCGCCTCAGTAATATTGTCAATGTACGCGTAGTTTCCATTTCCCTTATCGGCTAGAACTTCCATTTTGGAGTCCTTATAATTCCCCATTCCAAAGCCCAAAACGGTTAGGAAAACGCCAGTCTCACGCTTATTTTCAATTAAGCGTTGCATCTCTCCATCGCTCGAGGCCCCGATGTTGAAATCTCCATCTGTGGCGAGGATGACGCGATTGTTTCCTTCACTATTAAAGTTCTTGGCAGCAACATTGTAGGCCAACTTGATTCCTGCTCCACCAGCCGTTGAACCTCCTGATTGGAGTCTGTCGATCGCCGCATTAATTTCTTCCTTTTTGTTACCTGGAGTAGATTCTAAGACAAGACCTGCAGCGCCTGCATAGACCACGATGGCAACTCGATCTTGTGGTCTCAATTCTTGAACGAGCATTTTCATTGCCGATTTTAGAAGAGGAAGCTTGTTCGCATTGCTCATTGAACCAGATACGTCGATGAGAAAAACCATGTTGCTTGGAGGTAAATTCTTCTTGTCAAGTTCACGCGCCTTAACTCCGACATGCAAAAGTTTGTGGTCCTTGTTCCAAGGAGCATCTGCTACTTCAGTGAAAATCTTTACTGGATCATCACCGTCCGGAGAGGCGTACTCGTAGTTGAAGTAATTGATCATTTCTTCAACTCTCACGGCGTCAATCGGTGGCATCTGCCCGTTGTTAATGAAACGTCTCACGTTAGAATAACTGGCACGATCGACGTCAATGGAAAACGTACTCAATGGATCGTCGACAACCACCTTAAACCCATTCTCATTTATGGCACTGTACGACTCTGTGTTCCAGTTCTCTTGTGGTGCAATAAATCCTCCGCCCATACTTTTATTGGCCCGTCGCGAGTATCCTGCAGATACTACATCCATAGCCAGTGGGGCGCTCTCGTACATCAAGTCCTCAGTAACGAGTTCCTGAACTTCCCCTTCCATAATTGGGGCATGCTTAAGCTTGGTGGCAACAAAGGTCTTGGCACCGACCTTTAATGTCTCTGTAGCATAAGCGCCTTTTGAAATTTGAATTCGTGCAATAGCGGATTGTGCTGTTAGTACAAAAAGACCATTTGAATCGGTTAAGGTCCGCTCCGTGGGATTTCCAAGATTGACTACTTCAGCTTGATGAATCGGTTGACTATGCACATCCTGGACAGAACCTTTAAGAATATACTCTTGCGCGATGCTGATAGTCGCTAAAAGATTGGTTCCGAGGATTAGCAGTAAATTGAGCGTTTTCATGGTATGTAATTTTGATATTTACCTATAGGATGCAATTAGGATTGAAATTCCATAAACTGACCTGACATTTGTCCGATAATCAAATCATAGATCTTGTAAACGCTTCTGAAAGAAAGGATGAGGATTTGTACCAAGAGTTCCTGGAATCGAGAGACCGAGAGGTTTTTGGAATTCTTTTTAGGAAGTACATGGCCTTAGTTTTTGGTGTGTGCGTGAAATATCTTGGTGAGAAGCATTTGGCCCAAGATGCTACCATGGAAGTCTTCGAAAAAATGCTCGGGTATCAACCAAGATCTTCTGTCTCCAATTTTCGAGCATATCTCTTCGTGATTGCCAAGAATCACTGCCTCATGAAACAACGAGGAGAGAAAGTAATTTCAATAAATTTCTCAGATGCAGATATGGAATCTGCCACTTATGTGCATCCTATAGATGAAGTGAATAAGAAAGAAGATCGACTTGATGATTGCCTCAAACAACTGAAGGACCTTCAAAAGGAGTGTATCGATGAGTTTTATATGAAAAAGAAGAGCTACTCCGAAATCAGTTCTGAGCTTCACGTGACGCTCAATGCTGTGAAGAGTCACATTCAAAACGGAAAAAGAAATCTAAAAATTTGTCTTGAAGCCGCGTGAAACACGATAGTGACATACTAAAGAGAATAAAGAACTACTTCATGCGAAGGAAGAGTGCGAAAGAAGCGCACCAATTCGAACGTGAAATAGAGAAGGATGCATTCCTGTATGAAGCGATGGAGGGTTTTGAGGAAATGATGGCCTCGGACATTCAACAGTCCTTAGACGAGCTTGACGATATGTTGGATGATAAAGTCGGTAAACGATTTGCCTTCCATTGGTGGCAAGCTGCTGCAGTTGGAGGAGTCGTTATCATCGGAGCTTCAATTATGCTCCTCACTGGAGGCAATGAATCACCGGGCATATCACCAAGCGTTGCTGAAGAAGAGGAGCAAGTTGAGGAAATCCTTGTTCCTGATGAAGTAGTGACGGTTGAAGACACGTTGAATGCCGTGGCCGTCATGGACGAAAGTGACTATGGAAACGCTCCGCAAAGCATGGATTATGAGGCGGAAGCAAATTTGATATCGAGTCCCGCCGAAGAAGCCGTAGTCACTCTTTCTGATGAAATTGTAACAGCTGGGTATTCGGATGAAGCAGCAAGAAGCGATAACTTAGGGTCCCAAGCTGAACCTGTGGAGGAAGAAATCGCTGTGTTAACCGAAGATCTTGAATCCTTGGCTTCAGATGAAGCGCCAGGCTATAGTCGGGAAGTTTTAGAAAAGTCAGAAGTGCAGCCATCAGCAGCAAAAAGCATGGAACGCAGAGTTTCTGAAAGCCAAGATGTTCTTCAAGCCGCGCCTATTGGAGGGATGACCGCCTATATGAGCTATCTCAAAAGCAACATTAAAACATCAGATGGAATGCCGAATGGGTTCGTGACTTTGTCATTTGAGTTTGAGCGCGATGGAAGCCCTAAAAAAATCACAATCAACAAATCTCTTTGTACCGCTTGTGACGCGGAGGCAATTAGGTTAGTGAAAGTGGGTCCTAAATGGAACGCTCCAAATCGCAAAGAAAGAATGACCATTCAAGTACAATTTCCATGAGACGGCTAAGCATCATATTCTTTGTGGTTTTAACGAGTTTGATCTCGAACGGTCAATCGAAGAAAGAACTGCTTCGCCTAGGGTCGGAAGCCTATACTCAACAAGATTTCACCAAAACATCGGAGCACCTCGGAAAGTATATTCAGAAGGACGATGGAAATCCTGAAGCTTTCTTCATGTTCGGCGTTGCGCTGAGTCGAATGAACCAACGGAATGAAGCATTGACCAGTTTTACCAAAGCTTTGAACCTTCGCACCGACTATCATCAAGCCTATAAAGAGCGAGGAAAACTCATGGCTATTGCAGGCAATTTGACGGCAGCGCTGAGCGATTTTGATGCGGCTATTGCCCTACAACCCAATTACATCGACGCTCATTTCAACCGGGGACAAACTCATCTTGGAATGAAGAATTATCGTGCTGCGGCTCAAGATTTTGGGTTCGTAGCCAGTCTGAATCCAGCGGACATTGAAGCCCAATTACAGCATGGTAAATCCCTCTTTTTCTTGAGTGACCATCAGGGTGCGATGCGAGCTTATAACAAAGTCATTGAACTTGATTCAGAGCATGCATTGGCTTATAAAGAGCGCGGGAAGCTCAAGGCAATACTCGGCGACTACTATGGATCCAATCGGGATTTCACAAAAGCCATTGATCGAGATGATTCATTTACAGACGCCTATTTCAATAGGGCGATGTCCAGCTTTAATCTTAACGAATTCGAGGAGTGTATCTCCGACTTGAATAAGGTAATTGAGCGAAGTCCAGAGGATGCTGAAGCATTCTATTTTAAAGGTCAAAGTCACTTTAAACTGGGCCAGAAACCAGAAGCTTGTCGTGCATTAAGTCAGGCAGGTGAAATGGGAAAGTTTGAGGCCTACGATCTGATTAAGAACTACTGTAAGTAGTTAAACCTTGATTCCCACAAAGCAGATGTCATCATTGCTGAAGTCGGTTCCCATCCAACTTTGCATCATCATACTGGGTGGCATTTTGATGGATCGTTCAATGCTCGGCACCCAATTCCAAACTTCCTTCCCTCTTTTAAGGAAGCCAGTTCCTGCATCCTTGGCTGGAAGTGTCAAAATTGTGAGACTTAATTCCTGACCCTTACTCCAGCTTTTCATGCCCATGGATCGATTCCACTTTGGTCTGACGATTTCAATCGTCATTTCCATGTATGCTGATTCCTTTCCGCGCATCTTTTCCTCGGCCCTGCGAATAATTTCTTTGGCGTCTTGAGCCATTGACGGAAGCGTGAAAAGTGCAACCAGTGCTATGCTTAATATGATTCTCATTTTACAAATTGTTCGATTAAATATTGTTTTGCCTTTTCGGCAGGGAAATGTTCAGGATCTAAAAGACAGTGCAGTTGAACTCCATCAAGAACAGCACTGAAGTATCGCATCATTGCCATCGGATCATCGTAATCTTTTGAATTGAAATAGGTCATCATGGACATCATATACGGGCCCATTCTGATCTTCATTTCCTTCATAATCAATTCGGCAATATCTTTTTGAAAAACCAGCGACATGTACAGCTTCCACCGCTGTGGCTCCTCAAGAGGAATATCAACGCTTAATGCGATGATCTCTTTGAACCGCTCATCGGTTATTACCTCACCAGGCGTTATTTTCATGATGTCCATAGCGTATTCGAAGAGGTCGATAGTCAACGACTTCAGAACTTCCTCTTTGCTATGGAAGTAGTTATACATCAACCCCTTGGAAATATTGGCTTTCGTGGCAATTTTACTCACAGAGGCAGAGTGATAGCCCTCTTCTGCAAAGAGGTGAAGTGCGGCATCCAGAATCTCGCTTTTGCGCTCCTGCCGTAATTCTTCGTACTGCTCGCTGGTCCTAGGTGCCATCTTTTGATTGAACGATTGGTCAAATATAAATAATCTTTTTAAATGACCAATCAGTCAAGCAAAACTTAAGAATAAATAAACTCCGACAAAGAGCCGGAGTGATGAGCGGTAATATTAGAGTTTTAGAAGAGGGAGCATTCGGATCGACTCTTCTTTTTTGATAAAATAATACCCAGATGGAAGTTCCTGAATATTAATTGAACCATGTCTATAGATCCCTTGATGCTCGAGTGAGCCGGTCGCGCTAAAAATGGAGTACAAATCGCCCTCATCAAATCCCCGCAACTGAACAAAGTTCCGAGCTGGATTCGGATAAAGCCCTAATTGAGAGATGATCTCTTCATTAATTCCGGCAGGAATGGAGTCATTCGTATCCCCACTTATTTCAGCAATCGTTACGCTCGATAAAGCAGCATTATCACTGCTGTTCGCACCGTTTAAATTCACCGCGTTCGCACCGAGGTAAAAAGTCAAATCTCCTTTTCCAGCGGAAGGCGCTGTCCATTCTACCATGAACTGATTGGTTGAACTAGCTCCATCGTGTTCAACATAATTTCGCCCTGCTGAAAAGCTCAACTGAGCATTAGAACTTGGATTAGACCATCCTGGAACATTTGAATTATCCGAGTCCTGAAGGCATAACATTTGAAATCCGAATCCTGAAGGATTCCCAGCACTATGGTCCACAGTTATAGTCATGTCATAATCTCCGCCGGCGATATATTCTGTGACCTCGTTTCCTTGATCATCATTAATCTGAAGATCGATTGAAACTGACCCAAATGATCCGCCCGTATGACAAGTTGTGCAAGCCGTCCCATCTCCCGGCGCTCCGGTTGCGCGGTTTCCATTTGATGCTGGCCCACTTGCGTTTGATTGTAAAAGCACGGCAATTCCAAATAGAATTACAGCTGTGTAATAAAGGTAATTGTGTCTCATGTAGAATGATTTTGTTCAGATCTGTAAAAATACCAGACGATGAGTTGGCATATTTGGATAGAAACCGTAAACTATTCACTGATAGATATTGGTCATGTGATCCAATAATCCCACCTTTGCAGCCGCAAAATCAAGGGGTTATGATTGCAGCACAGAATGTGTCGCTTGCATTTGGCAAGCAAAAGTTGTTTGATGAGGTGAATGTCAATTTCACCGGTGGCAACTGTTATGGTGTTATTGGAGCGAACGGAGCGGGGAAGTCTACCTTCCTTAAAATACTCGCTGGCGATATCGAAGCCAATACAGGTCAGGTCATTATTGAACCTGGCAAACGTTTGGCGGTTCTCCGTCAAAATCACTTTGAATTCGATGAAATTCCCGTTCTCGAAACGGTGATTCGAGGCCACGAGCGATTGTTCCAGGTCATGCAGGAGAAAGACGCCATCTACGCGAAAGAAGATTTTAGCGATGCGGACGGCATGAAGGCATCCGACCTTGAAGAAGAATTTGCAGAGATGGACGGTTGGAATGCTGAGTCCGATGCAGCCGCGCTTTTAAGCGGGCTGAACATCAAAGAAGCCAGTCATTTCAAACTCATGAATGAGTTAAGCGGAAACGAAAAAGTAAGGGTGCTTTTAGCACAGGCCATTTTCGGAAATCCAGACATCCTTGTTCTGGATGAACCAACCAACGACCTCGACATTCAAACGATTGGGTGGTTGGAAGACTTTCTCCTAGAGTTCAAAAACACAGTCATCGTCGTTTCTCACGACCGGCACTTCTTGGATACGGTTTGTACACACATTGCTGATATTGACTTTGGGAAGCTCCAGCTTTTTACAGGAAACTACACCTTTTGGTACGAGTCGAGTCAGTTGGCTTTGCGCCAACAATCAGCTGCAAATAAGAAAGCTGAGGTCAGAAAGAAGGAGCTTCAAGAATTTGTTGCACGATTCAGCGCAAACGCATCGAAATCAAAGCAAGCAACGAGTCGAAAGAAGTTGCTCCAAAAAATCAATGTTGACGACATCAAGCCTTCAACGAGAAAGTACCCTGGCATTATCTTCCAGCAAACGCGTCCTGCAGGAAATGACATTTTAACCCTCGATCAGTTGAGTGCCAGTAATGCTGACGGCGTCCTTTTCAAAGATTTAAACCTATCTGTCGAACGAGGAGATAAAATCACCTTCCTCAGCAAGAACAGTGTAGCGGTGACGGCGCTTTTCAAAATACTTGTCGGCGAAAAGCAAGCCGATTCTGGTTCAATTAAATATGGCCAGACAATCACGAAAGGGTACCTCCCGGTCAACAACGAGGATTACTTTAACGCGAACAAGGACCTCCTCGATTGGCTTCATCAGTATTCTCCTGCTGGTATGGACGACACGGACGTTCGTGGATTCCTAGGTAAAATGCTTTTCAGTGGTGACGACATCAAGAAGAAATCGAGCGTCCTAAGTGGAGGGGAGAAAGTTCGCTGCATGCTTTCCAGAATCATGATCGCAGGTGCCAACCTTTTGATTGTAGATGAGCCAACCAATCACCTCGATCTGGAATCAATTACCGCATTCAACAACGCGTTGATGAACTTTCCAGGAACCGTCCTTTTTACCTCACATGACCACACCTTCACGCAAACGGTCGCCACACGAGTCGTTGAATTAACTCCTACAGGCTGCATCGATAAGATGATGACATATGATGATTACATCGCAAGTGACAAGATTGGAGCGCAAAGAGAAGAGATGTACGCTTAAGTAAAGGCATTAGCGAATCGCAGTAAAGAATTGGAATGCCTTATTCCAAAAACCGAATCGCTGCAATTCCATTTCATTCACGTCAAGACGAAATGATTGAAGGGCCAGAGCGTAAAGCTTCATGTCCCATTCCTCTAAAGTGCAAATGCGCTCCCGGACCGAGTCATCAAGTCTAGTTGACTTGTCTGATTTTCGATTTCTATTCTCAAATCGATAGACCACCGGTCGCTTCCAATTCAATAATTTCTTAAGATGAAGTACTGAGGCGTCGAACTCATCAGTGAACAGCACGGCGGAACATCCTTCCAATTTGGCTACTGCTTCATCAAAATGACCACGCTGACTTAATCCAAGAAATTGTTGCAAATGACCTTCGCATTGAAAAAGCTAACTCGAGTCTGTATTTCAATAAAAACATCGAAGTTCTTCACGGATTGCTGAAAGGAAGTGTGGAGGAAGTGCCTTCCAGAGCAATTTCAATTTCGAAGGCTGGAGGAATTGGGTTAATTCTGTCGTTGGTTATTGGGTTTCTGCGTCCAAAAAGAAATCGGGACTAACGGATCTAGGAGACGGAGACAAGGAATCAAAGCATTTGGAAAGCTTCGCCGTGATATATTCAGCAATCAATCTGGTTCTGGATTACTCGCTCACGAAGTTCGCTCGTGAGCAAGTGGCGTCCCGAGAAGGGAATCAAAGCCTTTGGAAAGCTTCGCTTTCTCAGCCTTTTTTTCGTTCCTCGGCCTTCGAGCAAGCTCAAGCCCGGTAACGAAAAAAGCCTCTCGCATTGCGAAAGGCTTTGATCATCTAGTGGGCTATACTGGATTCGAACCAGTGACTTCTACCCTGTCAAGGTAACACTCTAAACCAACTGAGTTAATAGCCCTTAATTGAACTGCGAATATGATAAAAAGCTGTCTCATTTATCGTGCACTGAAGGAAGGAGTTAAACAAATTGCCCATACACCAATCCATTTTATGTGCACACTCGTCTTACTTACTGATTTACCTTTGCATCAAATTCAATCCCATGAAATCTCTCTACTTACTAGTTCTCGGCCTCAGTATCTCAACTTTGAGCATTGCTCAAAGCTTCACATACTCTCCATCAGCAGATGTTGCTGATACGATCATGGAAGGAGCTGGAAGCTCCTTGGATATTTACATTGGAAACGAAGACACAACTGATATAACTTACGGATGGTTGCTTGTAAGTAATTCCATTCCTGAGAGTTGGTTCACTTCATTATGCGATTGGCCTAACTGCTTTGCTGGGATACCTGACTCGGGCGTCATGAATACTATTACGGTTGCCGATGCAGATTCTGGGATTCAAGGCTTCTTTAAATTGACCCTCAGCGCTGGTAGCGCACCAGACACTGCAACCGTCCAATTGTATGTCTACGACATCACAGATTTGAATCGTGGTGACACTATTTCATTCAGCTATATCTCATTCGAAGACACATCCTCATCCACTGGCATTGCTTCAAAGGAGTCTAACCATCTGGCGATTTTCCCAAATCCGTCCGACAACATTGTGACCGTAGGAGCTTCGGGAATAAATCGTATAAGCATATATGATATGGCCGGAACTCTTATCAGAAATGACGTATACCGCAAAGTTGACAAGGTCGATATGAATGTTTCAAATCTAAACTCGGGCTTGTATTTTATTCGAACCGAGTCTGAAGCTGGAACCATCCAACGGTCATTTATCAAATTGTAGAAAGGGCGAACATGAAGTTCGTCATTCCATTTTCGATATTCATTCTTTTCGCTTCAAGCGGTTTAGCCGTCGAGCTCGACACCATTTTCATTAATCGAGGCACCTATACCACGATTGACTCGAATCAGTGGACATTTTTGGCATTTAATTCGAGCCCGGCTTTTAGCTCACAAAACACCGTCATCAAGCTTTTAGAATCGGATAGCTTACAATTGACAGTTGTAAACAACGATTCGGTCGCGCATGGTTTTGAGGTAAAAGGAAAGGGTGGCGTTTCAAGTATAGCGCCAGGAGACACCGCGTATACTTCGTATTCCTTTTCAGATGAAAATGTTTTTGTCTACCACGACCCATTGAGTAGCTCTAATTCTCGCGGACTTGGACTTGGAGGAATGATTCACGTGGCCAAAGCCAATCGGACAGCGTTTTATTGGAATATCAAGGAGCTACAAAGCGACTGGATTGAGGACTTAGCTCAAGGTCTTCCTGTTGATTGGACGACTTACTACCCAGATTATTTTTTAATAAACGGAAGGAGTCATCCTGACATTACTCAAGATGCTACCGCGAGAGTTGAAGGATCGGTCGGGGATACCATCCATATTGCCATAAGCAATACGGGCAATTCGGATCATTCAATCCACTTCCATGGCTATCACTGTGAGATCTTGAAATCTAGTTTTGACACGAAATGGGTTGGCCGGATGAAAGACACCTTTCCAATTCAGCCACTTGAGACGCTCTTGCTCCAATTAGTGCCGCATCAAGTCGGTGAATACCCGGTGCATGATCACAACCTTGTCGCTGTCTCAGCAGGAGGAATCTACCCAAATGGAATGTTCCTGACGCTCCTGATTCAATGAAGCTGCTCACCATTCATATCGCTTGCTTTCTTATTCTCAGCCTTGATGTATACTCACAGCAAGTAAGACAGATAATAGGTAGAAATGTTGGGTGGAAGACCTTGTCAGATGGAAACAACGTTCGCGTTTTTGGTTTTGCTGATAATTTATCGCAGTATCCCGATGTGCCTGGACCGACGTTGGAATTCACCGAAGGCGATTCTGTCATCATCGATTTCTGGAATATATCCCAAGGCGCGCCACACACCATACACCTTCACGGTTTGGATGTAAATCAAGAAAATGATGGGGTTCCCCATCTCTCGTTTGAAGTTCATCATATGGAGCACGGGTTCTACCGATTTAGAGCTCCTGCTGCCGGAACCTACCTCTATCATTGTCATGTAGTTTCTTCTATCCATGTTCAGGCGGGCATGTATGGATTGATTGTTATTCATCCCCCATCAGGCGAAAATTACAGTTGGGAAGGTGGATACGAAATCCATCGAGATCATCGATTGTTCATGTCTGAAATCGACACGGTTTGGCATAATGACACCGTGCTTCTGCATGAGTATGACACCACTTCATCAATGCATCATGTTAAGATTCCGATCTACGATCCACAGCATTTTTTAGTCAATGGACTAGGACAATCTCAACTTATTGATTCAGTGATTGTAACTGGTCAAGTTGATGAAAACATCTACGTTAGACTTGCCAACATCGGATACTATAAGAACATAGTAGTCCTTCCTTCTGGGTTGAACGCCCGAATTGTTTCTTCAGATGGAAGGCCTCTCTCGACCGAGATCGAAACTGACTCAGTCGTAGTTTATCCAGGCGAGCGCTTCGGAGTACTATGCCAAGCATCGGAGGAGTTTGAATCTGAAATTAGCGTGGTGTACTCAAATCTCAACACAGGTGTATCGGTTGCAACTGAAGTGGTGGAGGTTGACATTTCGGGATTTCTTGGAATCGACGATTCGGAACATCAACCTGAGGTTAGAATCTCCCCAAACCCAGCAGACGACTTTGTAACCATTGATGTTTTGGACCAAGAGAATGACGAAGTGTTGGTGAAGCTCATAGATCCAAACAGTCGTGTTTTGGATGTTTTCCAAATCACCCAGAAGAGGACTCGATATGACGTCAGCTATCTTCCATCTGGAACATTTTTCTTCTATTTTTCACGAGGAGAAGAGAAGTGGACATTGAAATGGGTTAAAAAATAAGGGGCTGGAGTCACCGGAATTTCTGATCGCTCAATTATCTAGTCCTCTAATTGGACGGGATTAGTCCCTCACTTCGTTCGATCGTGATCCCTCGCCCGCCGAAGATGGAATCAAAGCCTCACATCGCTGGCGCGATGCAGGGCTTTTCTTTTGTTCATCGTTCAAGCAAGCTTGACTCTGAACAATAAAAAAGCCCCTCGCTATGCGAGAGGCTTTGATCTTTTGGTGGACCTCTCGGTCCCAGTTTCGAACTTTTTTAAACTATTTATCTAAAACAATCTTCCATGTTGAATAAGCTTCTTTTTCTAATCCATCTTCGTTAATTATACCTGTACTTATCCAAAGTTTTCCTAAATCTTGAAGTTCATCTTTGGTGCATCCAAATAGAACAATTAAAATAATTAATAAAAAATTACTTTTATACATAGGGCTAAAATAATAAAACCCACTCAAATGAGCGGGTTTCTTTATAGTGGGAGTTGAGGGATTCGAACCCCCGACCCCCTCGGTGTAAACGAGGTGCTCTGAACCAACTGAGCTAAACTCCCTTTTTAATTAAGGGCTGCAAATATATGTCAATCTTTATTTGACACAATAAATGTTTAAAGCTCGAATAATCGGGTCTCAGACGACGCTTTGTACGATGTCCCGGGTTTGAGAACTCCAGTCATTCCTACTTGAGATCCTGACCCATCAGTCCCTTTTCCAGTAACGATTACAGCAATCTTGTCGGATGAAATTGTATAACCAGAACCCCCCGAAACAGTCGTCATCTCACCGCTCTTCGCTCGACGCTTCCATTGCTTGGCATCTAGCCCATCATCAAAATCGCTTCCGACGATGGATCTGACTGCCAATCGAGCTGCGCCATGCTTCCATAGTTCTCGTTCGAACTCTGGGAATTCGTTCATAAGCCGTTCTACATGGCTACTAGAAAGAAATATGGTTGTGACTGGGGTTTCCGCAACCACGACGTTCTTCGTTTTCCCTTTTGTCAGCAAGACCATTTCTCCAATGCCATCACTTTTACCGAGGACTTCAAGTGTGGTAGATCCATCCCTAACATTAGCATTTCCACGAGCGATCACAAACAAACCGTCATTGGAGCTCATGTTCTTAATGATTGTCTGTCCGGTCGAATAGATTTTATTTTGAGCAAGTCGCTCCAACAATTTCAAGCATTCTTTTGGAAGATCCTTCAGCCATGTTATAGACTCAATCATCTCCTTCGTCTCTGGCAACTCGATGCTAGGAGGTTTCTCCATGAGTTGCTTCATTCGAGCTTCGATGTCATTCGTAATCCGCGAGACTTCAGCCCCACTAAGTCGACCCTTACTCTTCAGGCGATCAACCGTATGTAATTCATAGTTCAGAACTGATCTAATTGCTTGTCTCGTAGAAATCGCTCGATATATCTCAGGATACGTATTCCTGAGGTTTCTCATGAAGGTCTGACCTGAGATGATGTTCTCATTGATCTCCTGCTCTATGATTTCCAATTTAGTTCGCTCACCTGTTCCTTCTGCCCGGTACATACTTTCCATGAGTTTGAGACAATCCTCTTGGGCTTTCACAAATCCCACCGCGCAGTCGTAACTAACCGCAAGGCGATCAAAGAATGTGTTGGCTGTAGCCTTTCCAATAAGAGGCCAAGTCTGGAGCGTGCTCAACCACTTTGGAGGTCTCCAGAGTAATTCAAGATCTTTTCTCTGTGAAAGAGAAATTTCTCCCTTACTATCTAGAATCTCGTTCACCGTATCGGTTAATGTCCTCACTGCATCAGGGCCGAGCATTCCCTCTTTAAACTGTTTCCAATAACTGCTCTTTTCTTTCTCAAGAACTCGGGTCCTGTGCTCAGCCATCTTTGCAATGTTTAACTCAGCCTCATCAATGTCTTGAACCAATGCAATCTCCTTAGGAAGGTATTCGCTAACTGTTGTCCAATTTGCCTTTTTAAGGTTTCGGTCTGCTCTTAGTTTTTGAACATGCGCTTCAGCACTACTCCTCATGTATTCACTTGAAGACTTGATCATCAATGCCTTCGCCGGCGGAATATCAAGTAGTCCGAGACGATTGACCAACGCTTTAATCGTGGTCGCATTTACAAGCAATGTCAAAGTAACTGTGCCCGCAATCAGAAACAAGAATTGATCCTTTATTGTTGTTGCTTCCGCTGACGTAATTCCCATCGCGTCTGCCATTGCATTGGAGTCAAGTCCAGCTACAATCAACGCCAAGGCCAATCCAATCGCGCCACGAAGCGCCCCAAACCAAACGACAATGGCGTCTTTTTTCGGCAAACCATAGCCCGTGTTTTTCATGAAGGGGTAGTGCATGACCATGACGATCGCTCTTATCACATGAACTCCGATGTAAATAATTCCAAGAACCATGAAATCATTTGCTGTGAATTCGGTTCGCTCTGCAATAACAAATCCTACAATGAGGAATATTAAGCAGTTAGCAATGAAGCCAGCCAGCTCCCAAAACTCATGCATGAAATGCTCAACTTGAGGCGAAATACTTGAACGGCCAAACCCTCCAATAAGCAATCCAAGAGCCACCAATGCGAGCACACCTGATACGTGTAAAAAGTGTTCTGCAATGAAGAATGTGGCATAAGCCGCCGCAACAACAACGGATATCTCAACCATGGCGTCATTGAATACACCCTTGATCCATCTCAATGTTATCCAACCTATGAAGACTCCGACTCCAACCCCGCCAAGAGCAACACGAAGAAATTCCACAAAGCCATTTGTATCGGTGACTTCTCCTGAAACAGCGGCTAGAAACACCATGAACAGAACGATGGCTGTACCATCATTTAGCAGTGATTCTCCTTCGATCAAGGTGCCTAGTTTTTTACTTGCTCCTAAGTCTTTTAAAAGCGCGACCACTGCTACTGGGTCTGTCGCCGAGATGACGGAACCAAACATAAACGCTAAGCTCCAATTTGCCCATCCTTCCAGACCTATGTCCAACATATCGATAGCATACACCATTACTCCGGTAAGGAGTAGGGCAACGAGAATACCTGGTACTGCGAGAATAACGGAATTGACCGCACTCTTTTTAAATGTATGGAGGTCCATAGCGAAGGCCGCCTCAAAAATCAGTATGGGTAGGAAAACGAAGAACAGCATATGCGGATCGATGTTCGCCGCCCATATAAAAGAGTCATTAACGAAACTTACGTCTACAGGCCCCCAGTGCATAAACAGACCCATCCGATTAAGCACACCCAGAATAATCCCAATTATCAGTAATACCGCCGTGAATGGAATAGGAATAATCTTCAAAAAGTGCCTAGTGAAAGCACCGATGAATACCGCCATGATTATGAAAAACAGTCCCGAGATGTCGGGTCCGTGGTGACCCCCACCGTGCTCTTCGGCATGTTCACCACCGTGTTTCTCGCCGTGCTCGCCCTCATGAGTTTGAGCGTGTTCGGGCTCCTCTGAGGTAGCAGACTCGTGCCCTGAATGTTGAGGCTCGGAGAGCTCAAATGCAACATTGTCGCCGGTTTCGAATGGATTGTAAAGTGCGGAAGCTTCAAATGTTGAAATTCCAATCACCAGTGCCGCAAGCACACAAAGAGTGCCGACAATTTTCCAGTTACGTTTTGACATGAAGGATAGATTTTGGGTCTAGTTGTGCACAAATTATCACTTTACCTCCTCATTTGAGGAAATATTTCAGGAGAAAATGAATTTTTCGATCACCTCGGGATAATGAGATAGTTCCAACTTTCTAACTTTTGATTCGATGTCCTCCACCGAGTCCTCGGTTTCTATTTTAACTGAAAACTGTTGAACGATACCGCCTTCATCGTAATTTTCGTTGACCTGATGAATTGTGATTCCGCTCTCCTTGTCGCCCGCTTCTTTGACCGCTCGATGCACTTTAGAGCCGTACATTCCTTTCCCTCCATATTTCGGTAAAAGTGCGGGATGAATATTAAGAATTCGTCCTTCAAAGTGCTTTACCAGGAATCTTGGAATCAACAAAAGCCAGCCAGCGAGAATTATGAGGTCTACCCCAAACTCATCCAATAAGTTGAGTACGAGTTCCTCATCTTGCCAATCACTTTTTGGTAAGTAAAGCGATGGAATATCGTGCCGTTCAGCCACCTTCAGCACTCCGGCCTCCGAGCGATTGGTAATAATAAGCGAAATCTCAACTTTCTCGTTTTCAGCAAAATATTTGGCAATGGCATCAGCGTTGGTTCCGGCACCAGAGGCAAAAATTGCAAGCTTCTTAGATGGCATTAATACTCTTGTGTTTTCTTTACCAGCGAAAATAGTAACACCATGAGCCAAACTCCAGATTTTATAAATCACACGCCGGTTACATTTCCAGAAGATGAAATGATGAGGCGTTCAAAAGAGTTACTTGAATTCACTAACAAGCGCCGAAGTATCAGAGAGTTTTCCGACAAACCAATACCATTTGAGGTGATCTCTAATATAATTATGACTGCAAGCACAGCACCATCGGGAGCACATAAGCAGCCATGGACATTCTGTTTGATTAGTAGCGCCGAGCTTAAAAAGCGGATTCGAGGAGCAGCAGAAAAGGAAGAATTCGATAGTTACAACGGTCGAATGAGTGAGGAATGGTTGCAAGACTTATTGCCTCTTGGTACTGATTGGACGAAGCCCTTTATTGAAACTGTGCCATGGATTATTGTGGTATTCAAACGTGCATTTGAGTACGTGGATGATAAGAAGTGGCAGAATTACTATGTCAATGAATCTGTCGGAATCGCGTGCGGAATATTGATAAATGCGATTCATCATGCAGGGTTGGCGACGCTAACTCACACTCCGAGTCCCATGAAATTTCTCACCGACATTCTCGAACGGCCAGACAATGAAAGGCCCTATTTATTGCTGCCTGTCGGGTATCCAGCCGACGAAGTCAAAGTCCCAAATCTTAATCGCAAAAGCTTCGAAGAAATCTGTGTGCGCTACGATTGACAAGAAATTGCAATAATTAAGTGAAAAGGTTTTCTTTGCACCCTGAAATGCTAATCATAAAACAAGCAACATGTCTGATATTAAAGAACGCGTAACAGCTATCATCGTTGATAAGCTAGGAGTAGATGAAGGTGAGGTTAATCCAGAAGCAAGCTTCACAAATGATCTTGGAGCTGATTCCCTTGATACAGTTGAACTTATCATGGAATTCGAAAAGGAATTCAATATCGCTATACCAGACGATCAAGCTGAAAACATCGCCACTGTAGGTGAGGCTATCAAGTATATTGAAGAGCACGTTTCCTAACAAGCACTTAATTACATCATTATGGCATTGAATCGGGTAGTTGTTACCGGAATAGGTGCGTTGACACCTATTGGAAATACCGCTCAGGAGTACTGGGATAACCTTCTCCAAGGTAAGAGCGGAGCGGCACCAATTACCCGTTTTGATGCAACCAAGTTCAAGACCCGTTTTGCCTGTGAGGTGAAGAACCTCGATCTCAACGAGCATTTTGACCGAAAAGAGGGGCGTAAACTCGACCTTTTCAGCAAGTATGCGATGATCGTTGCTGACGAAGCCGTCTCTGATTCAGGACTCATGGCTGATTCCTTGAATGTAGATAGAGTTGGTGTTATTTGGGGTTCTGGAATTGGCGGCATTACCACATTCCAAGATGAAGTAGAAGGTTTCTTTAGCGGAGACGGAACTCCTCGCTTCAACCCCTTCTTCATTCCAAAAATGATTTCTGATATCGCATCGGGTCATATATCCATCAAGTATGGATTTAGAGGCCCAAACTTCAGTTTGGTCAGTGCTTGTGCTACAAGTACAAACTCGATGATTGATGCGTTCAACTACATCCGACTTGGAAAAGCAGATGTATTCGTCTGCGGTGGATCAGAGGCAGCGATAAATCAAAGTGGTATTGGCGGATTTAATGCCATGCATGCCCTTTCAACACGAAATGATTCTCCAGAAACAGCTTCGAGACCTTTCGACAAAGACCGTGATGGTTTTGTGATGGGTGAAGGCGGTGGAGCAATGATCTTGGAAAACCTAGAGCACGCATTGGCTCGAGGAGCAAAAATTTATGGTGAAGTAGCGGGAGGCGGACTATCTGCTGACGCACATCACATCACGGCGCCACACCCAGATGGGTTTGGGGCACTCAATGTCATGAGATCTGCCTTGGAAGATGATTCAAGCTTATCTCCTGAAGACATCGACTATGTAAATGTCCATGGCACGAGCACACCGCTTGGAGACGTGGCTGAATTGAAGGCTATTCGGGGTGTATTTGGCGATCACTCAGAGAAGCTCAATGTCAGCTCTACTAAATCCATGACCGGTCACTTGCTTGGCGCCGCTGGGGCAGTTGAGGGTATTGCTGCATTACTTGCAGTAAAAAACGATGTCGTTCCTCCTACCATTAATCACTTTACGGATGATGAGGCAATTGATCCTGCCTACAATCTGACCTTCCACAAACCTCAAGAACGCACGGTAAATGCCGCATTGAGTAACACGTTTGGTTTCGGAGGGCACAACGCATCCGTTATTTTCAAGAAATTTATGGGTTAACCCAAATTTTTGAAGACACGCATCTTCTTCAGATTTCAAAACCTTCGTCATCGCCAACTGAGCACCTATTTGTTTAAGTCTTGGGGCATTCGACCATCCGACATAAGCTGGTACGAAAAAGCGCTTCGGCACAAGTCACTCGTCGGATCAGGAAAGTTCTGCCATCAAGATTGCAATGAACGCCTTGAACTTCTAGGAGACGCTGTTTTGGATACCGTCGTCACCGAATACTTGTTTAATCGTTTCCCAGAGGCTGATGAAGGCTATCTCACAAAAATTCGCGCTCGCATAGTGAACAGAACGACACTTGGAGAAGTCGGAAAGAATGCCGGTCTTGGAGATATCATCGAGGCCCGGGTCGGAAGCGACGATTCGATGGATAAAATCATAGGAAATGCACTTGAAGCTTGGCTTGGAGCCATTTACATTGATCGAGGCTTTAAATCTGCTAAGAAATCAATCGACCAGTACCTTCTTCCTCGGTATCTCGATATTGATGACATTATCCAGAATGCTTTTGACTTTAAGAGCAAACTGATCGAATGGTCACAACAAAACAAGAAGCCAATGCGCTTTGATACTTATTCGGCTGACCAAACAGACAATAGTTTTATCTGTGATATCAAAGTGAATAATAAGGCTATCGCATCTGGTAATGGTAAATCCAAAAAGCGCGCTGAGCAGGACGCCGCTAAAATGGCCTGTAATAAACTTGCTCTGTAGCTATGTCTAAGCACCGTCTGGATTTCGATGATGAGTATGAATTCATCGCCTGCGGAATAAGCTGCCATTTAAAGGACTATCGCTTTGCATGGAATCTCAATAAAAAATTGAGTCTCGAATTCATGCGATTTCCACTGACAGTCTCTAAATCAGGCCAACTTGAAGAGTATTCCATGTACAAGACTCGCGATGATGATAATCATTTAAAATATGTCATGGTTTCGAATCATAATGAACAGAATCACTTCTTAAAGAAGCATAAGGCATACGACTACTTGATATTTGTGGAAGGCTATCTAGATTTATTCGATTCGAACGGATTTAAAACGGTTTTGAGGGGGCTAGAAGGCGTGCAGCTCGTTGTTGATATTGACCCTCGAGACCTGCATGATTCTCAGTATCTATTATTTGAAGATTAGTTTGTTAACGAAACCACAACGCTTAGTTAATTCAACTGATGGCGATTCCAATACCTTCGTCGGATACTATGCCTCGAACCAAGACTAAAATTGTTGCCACTATTGGCCCATCCTGTTCCTCTAAGGAGGTGTTGCGCCAATTGATCGATGCTGGGATGTCCGTGGCACGCCTAAACTTTTCTCACGGAACGCACGCTGATCACGAAGAAGTGATTAATTCAATGCGAGCTTTGGACAGCGAGCTCAAATCTTATTCAGCAATACTCGCTGACCTCAGCGGACCAAAAATCAGAGTTGGAGAGCTTGAGACCGAAGAAATTACCCTAACCGAGGGCAACAAACTCATTTTAACCGCTGACAAGATGATCGGCACTTCGCAGAAAGTCAGCATTAGCTACCCCAGCCTTGCCGAGGATGTGAAGGTTGGAGAAACAATTCTTCTGGATGATGGCAAATTACGCCTAGATGTATCCGAAATCAAGGGTGATGAAGTCGTGACAATCGTAACTCAAGGAGGACAGTTGAAGCCAAGAAAGGGAGTGAATCTACCCGACACTGAGTTGAGCTTGCCATCCCTTACTGATAAAGACAGGAGGGATTTGAATTTTGCGCTGAAGCATAATGTCAGTTGGGTTGCCCTCTCCTTTGTCAGGAGCGCTGACGACATTATCGAACTCAAAGAATTAATTTCTAAAAGCAAGAGCGGAGCTCGAGTAATTGCCAAAATTGAAAAGCCGGAAGCCCTTGACAACATCGACGAGATTATCGCTATTTCAGATGGCATCATGGTCGCAAGAGGAGATTTAGGAGTGGAGATTCCACTTCAGAACGTTCCAATGGTCCAGAAGGAAATCGTCAGAAAATGCCAAAAAGCGGGTAAACCAGTCATCATTGCTACTCAAATGATGGAAAGCATGATTGACAATTTATCTCCAAGCAGAGCTGAAGTAAATGATGTGGCCAACGCGGTGTTAGACGGAAGCGACGCCGTGATGTTGAGTGGTGAGACCAGCGTCGGGAGATATCCAGTCGAGGTCGTTCAGACCATGGGGAAAATTCTCACGAGAGTTGAAGAATATGATGGGATTTACTACCCGTCCATGGAGCACGACAGTACTGAGGAGCGGCTCATCACAGACGCAATTTGTCACTCGGCAGTACGACTAAGTGAAAAGATTGCTGCGAAAGGCATTGCGACGATGACCTTTTCAGGCTATACGGCATTCCGAATTAGCTCCTATCGTCCGAATGCATGGGTGTTTGTCTTTACATCAAACTTTAAGATTCTGAACATGCTCAGTCTTGTTTGGGGCGTTAAGGGATTCTACTATGATAAATTCGTGAGTACGGATCAAACCATAACGGACATTAAGCAAGAATTAAATAAATCAGGTGACCTAGGCGAGTCCGATTATTTGATCAATATCGCCAGCATGCCGATTGCAAATAAAGGCATGTCGAATATGCTGAAAGTCAGTAAAATGAATGAATAACTTTCTTCTTTATATTACGTACGATTAAAATCCGTGAATTCTAAGCTCCAAATACCCGCCTCCACCATTGTAGCCATTCTTCTCTGTTTTGCGGTGCAAGGTCAAGACAAGCACAACTTTCAGTCTTTAAAGGATGGAAGTTTTGATACTTCTAGCCAATGGAGTAAGGATGGGAAATCTGGTTCAACCGACAAAACTTCTCCTGGTTGCACGATCAACGACGCGGATTTTCTGGTTATTGAACATGAATTAGAAACCACATGTTCTCCAGTAGGGGTTTACGGCGAAACCAAATTTCACATCAAAAATGGCGGACATCTGAGTATAGATGGCAACATGGATATCTATGGGGCAGCACAACTCCTCGTCGATGATCAAAGTTCCTTATTCGTCGATGGCGATCTAACTATCTCTGGAGAATCCGAGTTTCTGCTCGAAGGCAATCTCACAGTGACTGGCAATGTGAATGTGATTGGTGAAGCAACCACTTGCGGCACAGGAAAAGCGAACGTGTCAGGTTCGGTGGCTGGTGATGGATGGTGTTTGGAACTCAGTATCCAACCCGTGATGATACTTGGATTCAAAGCTGAACTTGCAGAAAATCAAAATGTGCGATTGACTTGGGATGCGAAAGGCAGGACCAATCAAATCGATTACGTCATTGAGAGATCGGACAATGGAATGACATTTACCGAGATTGCTCGATTCACGGATCCCACACTTAGTAAACTGGAATTCACCGACCTCGAAGTTGGTGAAGGAAATCACTATTACCGGCTCAGCATTTTCAATCGGTCGGGATCGGAAGAAAACATCGAATTTGCCTCTGTGTCGGTGGAAGCGTCTGATCTGGGATTGTGTGACTTAGTGGTGGATCCAAACCCCTGTGTGCCATCGTGCATAGCGACCCTCATTGACTGCCCATCAGGAGTTTACAATACTTCCATAATGGATGCATCTGGACAAATGGTTTCTCAACTGATGCCCTTGGCAAAAAGTAAATCTCGAATTCAGTATCACATCAATAAAGAAAATCTATTGATGCCCGGTGTCTACGTGATTCGGGCTGAAGGAACGAGTACTTCGAAATCGAAAAAGGTTATTGTAAAATAGTGATCAAAAACCTACTCCTTCTCGTTTTACTTTCATCACTGACCCTGAGCTGCTCGGAATCTTCTACGAAGAGTGAGCATACCGACTCGAATAAGGACACCTTAGAAAACCCGTCGAGTGATGGGACGGAAGAGTATCGCATGATCACCCTTCCCACTCCAATGCAGATTCCCGCTCTTTTACGAAACACTCGCACGAATTATAGCAAGTCGGTCATGTTTCCAATTATCAAGGAGGAGAAATCGTATTTCACTTCCTCGGTACTCATGGGTATGTACTTGATGGACTTGGCCTATGCCAGCGTCAATAACGACCATCAGACCGCACGAATCTACTTTGATGAATGTCGTCGATTAGGAAGCGATATGGGCCTTGGAATCAAACTAAATGAACGGCTGGTAGAGCGATTTGACGAAAACATAGAGCGTCCTGATTCACTGGGAATAATAATCCTGGAAATGTATGACATGGGCCACGCCTACTTTATTGAACAAGGAAAAGATGGCCTAGGATTGCTGCTCGTTATGGGATGGTATGGTGAAGGAATGAACCTAGTATTCAAAAAGGCCAGAGGAAATGACCTCCTACTTTTCCTTCATCTAATCCAACAGCAACGACAGTACGCCGAGAACTTGGTTTATGGATTAAATCAGTTCGAAATTCCAGAAGAACTGGAGGATGAATACGCCATCATCGTGAAAATTAATGACACGTTTAACTCCATGTCAATCCCAACTATTTATCAGTTGAGAACCGGCCAAAGAAACGTCTCCGAAATCGATCAGGATAAGCTTCGAGAACTTGAAGCATTGGTAGAAGAATTCAGAAACTCAATTAGCGTTTGATGAAGCGCGTTACGGGAATTGGTGGTGTTTTCTTCAAATCTGAGGATCCAGAAAAAACCAAGAGTTGGTATCAAGACCATCTTAGAATTGAATCCGATCAGTACGGGGGTAAATTTGTTTGGCGGGACAAAGACGATAAGGAAAAAGAGTGCATGACCGCCTGGAGTCCGATGCCCCAATCAACCGACTACTACAGCCCGAGCAAAAGTGAATTCATGATCAACTATCGAGTTGAAGACTTGAAAGCACTTCTTGAAGTGTTGAAAAGTGAGGGCGTAGAACAAGTAGGTAAAATGGAGGAATATGAATATGGGAAGTTCGCTTGGATCATCGACCCGGATGGCCGAAAAGTCGAACTCTGGGAGCCAATAGACGCTCCACTTCTGTAAGCATTCACCATCTTCGCGCCGTGCCCACCCGAGTTCTTGTTATCAGTAATTACAGTGATCCGATCTTCCCAATTCGGCCGGAAGCAGAGATATTTCTAGGCCTACTCCGCATGGGATTTGAAATCCATGTCATCACTCCTGAGCATTCCACTTACGCTAGTTACCTCAAGGAAACAGGTGCTCATATTTACAATTATAAGCCTGAAGGGAAATTCGACTTGAAAGCGGTTCGGATGATTCGTCAGATAGTCAAGAAGAACAGTATTCAAATAGTTCATGCCTTCAATAGCAAGGCAATTGCCTGTTCAGTATGGGCATTACTTGGAACGAAAACTAAACTCGTAACCTATCGAGGATATACTGGTAATATTCGCTGGTACGATCCGGCATTGTACCTCACATTTTTGAGTCCTCGGATTGACTACATGGTCTGCTTGGCTGAGAGTGTTCGAGAAGAATACCTACGAAACGGCGTTGATTCAAAACGTGCAGTCACGATAAATAAAGGTCACAACCGAACATGGTATGACATAATCCCCCGAGCTGATTTATCCGAGCTCGCTATTCCTCCTACTTCGCTCACAATGTCCTTTGTTGCTAACAAGAGGACAAGAATGAAAGGCGTTATTCATTTAATTGAAGCGATGAACAAGATTCCTGTGGGCCTGGACATATTCATTCTTATGATTGGAAATGGATTGAAAACTCCAGATGTAGAGAAAGCACTGGAACAGTCAGCGTACAAGGATCGATTTCTATTCACCGGCTATCGTCAAGATGCCGCTGAGCTGGTGCGAGCCTCCAATCTTTCTATATCGGTTTCCCTATTTGGTGAAGCAACGCAAAAAGCAATGATTGAGGCGATGTACTTAGGAAACCCAGTCATCATTAGTGATATCAGCGGAAATCGAGGAATGGTAGAAGATGGGATTGGTGGATACATTGTACCCTCGGGTAATTCATCAGCCATTGCGGAATCACTACTCAAGTTTATTCACTTGAGTATTCCAGAAAGACAAGAAATGGGATATCGAGCTCAGCAGCACATCCAATCCTTTTTAGGATTAGACAAAACGATCGGAGAGTACGCTGCCTTCTATGAGCGAATTACTCAATCTGAACAATAAGCACTTTAGAGATTCGCCAAAACTCGTCTTGATTAGTAATTGTCAGGGTAGACGATTCTACTCTATTCGCAACCTTGTAGGTTTCGCTAGGGTGCTCAGAGACGAATTTTATTTTATAGGATGGTAATTCCATCGACTCAAACTCTCTAACGTCATAAGCCTTAAATTCAGAGTAATCTGTGTCCTCATTAATCTCTTTGGGTTTGAGAATTCCTTTCTCAATAATTCCTCGATCCTGTAGATCCTGTTTCGTCCCAAAGGCCACATAAACCTTGTTCATTTTACTCTTCAAATCAGAAATTTCTTGTTGCATGTCACTCATAGATGATTCCATTCCCGCAATGTTTTCCTCCATCTCCATCCGCTTCACTTCTGCCGTAACATATTCATTGAAGATGTTTTTGAATTCTGCGCTCAATGCACCAAGCTCTGTGTTCAATGCTGAAAGATTCTGATTGCTCATAGCCACCTTGCTCTCCATAGAATTTACGATGTCAATAAAGAAGCCGGCCATTCCTTCATCCAGACTCATCTTGGACTTTAGATCCGCCAGAAATGCGTCGTTCGCCTCCAATCGGAGCTTTAGCTCGTTCACTTTTTCTTTCACAACTTTTGCTTCACCTCGGCCCATTTGAATCTCCTTCATGATTTCAGACTCGAGAGTCCGGATTGTGAGCATATTGGAATCAAGTTGCCTAAAGGTCGTGTTGATGAATGTTAGTACTGAGTCGCGCTGGATCAAGGCTTTTGATGTCTCTTCGTACTTGTGCTCAACCTCACCGCAATCGGTGTTGCTTGAAGAACAGGAAAAAACAATTGTTGCTATGAATAATAAAGGGAGGATGATTTTCATTGGTCAGATCTTGGTCGGAGGAATATATCATCTGTTCGTGACTAGACCCGCATGATCAATCTTGAGATGTTGATACTTTAGATTTTGATGAAATGCAATTTCGCACATTCTCGTTTCGCGTCGTGAACAAACGTATTCCTGCGTAGTCCTATCTTCATTGGATATTGAACCATTGAAAATCCACGCCATAATTCACGGACGCTCCTCAAAAAGAGGACAGATTATTAGATCACTTGAGCATTTCACTGATGACGGGATAGTCATATCCCATTCTCTCACTGATTACAGCTTTCACGCTGAGGAGATTGCGCATTCCATCGAAGCTGATGTGATTCTCTCTTGCGGTGGGGACGGAACAAATCACGAAATCGTAAATGGCATCTTGAGAAGACCTGTCGATGATCAACCTAAACTCGCCTTCATTCCAGCAGGTTCTGGGAATGATTTTGTCCGTAGTTTAACGAAGCGGACAATCCCCGACTTACTTGACCAGATCAGAACACATTCAGAAAAAGCATGTGATGTGATTGCCATTGACATTCAGGACGCAAAGAAATATGCGTTGAACATGTGCACCAGTGGAATCAGTGGTCGTATTGCGCAGACTGCCAATCTCAGAAAGAAATACCTCCCAACTGGAATAAGCTACTACAGTGCCATCATTGAATGGCTATTCAAGTACCAATCACCCGAACTCAAAATCGAAATCGGAAGCAAATCGAAGGAGGGAGAGTTCTTCCTGGTAGCTTGCGCAAATGGCAGCTATGCAGGAAACGGTCTTGGCCTTTCGCCACAGTCGACCCCATTCAATAATACCATGGGACTCACGACAATTGGACCAGTGAGCGTCCTTGACTTTCTACGCTATCAATCTACCTTGAAAAAAGGAAAAATGATCAAGGATCATCGAGTTAATTATGAAAGCCACAATTCCGTTCGAATCACCGTACAATCAGGCGAACTAGCCGTGGAGGCGGATGGTGAGTCAATTGCCATTTTGAGCACTGGTCAATCGATTGAATTGACTATTCTTCCTCAAGCTCTGAAGATTTTTGCTTAACCGGCTTCAATCGAATTCCGATATACATCATTCGCCCAAAAATCGGCCCCCAAATCATCGAGGCGTCAAAGTTTGAACCATACGGATCGTTCACGGCGATGATCGGATCATTCTGCCGGACGTTGGTAATGTTCTCCATTCCAACGTAAATATCTAGCACTTCAGTAAAATTCTTCGTCACTTGAGTATTCATCATGACCAAATCAGGTGACTGAGTCGCTCTTCGATTGGCCTCTAGATTATTCGCGGTCGATGGAACTCGTTTCGCGCCTTGCCATTGCGCAGTCACGTCAAAATTCCAACCTCCTCGAGGCGAGTAACTCCAATTCACGAAAGCGCGATGATTAGAGAGGAATGGTTTCTTTTTAAACCCGTCCACATATTGCGTCATGACATCATACCAACGATATGCAAGTCGGATGTCCATTTTCCTGAATAGCTCATAGTCCCACTGAACTTGGGCACTTGTTGAGTAACTTCTTCCAAACAGATTGTAAACCCTAGCCTGTCTTGGGTCTTCTAAATCGAGCACAATTTGGTTCTCAAACTCTGTATGGTAGAAATCGACGGACAGAACTGACGGCTTATAATCAAGCCGAAAATCATATGTCCAGTTCGCTCCGAAATTCCACGCTACTTCAGGGCGTAATCCGAATCCTTGGATTTGATTCGTCCCCCAAATGTCCCATTGCCTTGAACTTGCCAAGTACGAAAGGTTTTCGGCAATGACATTGGCAGTGCGTTGGCCTCTCCCGCCTGACGCCCTCAAGACCATCCCTTCCTTCATCTCATAGCGAAGGTGTAGTCGAGGTGTTGCAAAGAAGCCGTAGTAATTATGATAATCCCCACGCATCCCGGCAACCAATGCGAAATCTTCAAAGTAGCTAAATGTGTATTCAAAGTATGCCCCGGGAACAACCTCAGTTCGTGAGAAATTTGCGGTATCCAAGGTTTCGTCAAAGTCATCGTACTGCACGCTCAACCCCGTTCTGTATTTGTGGGTTGTCGTTCCAATGATGGATTGGAAAATGCTATTGAAATAACCTGATTGTTGCCTCGAATCGTAAGTCGTGTTTCCAAAGTACGCTACCTGATCATGGAACATACCAGACGCTTGAAATCCAATGCTCTTGTACTTTTTCTCCTTAAATGAATATCCAGTCTTACCCCATAATTCATAGTGACCAGTTTGCCAACCGAGTCCATATTTCGGAGCTCCTAAATCGCCGGCGACTTGCCCTCCTTCTCTGTCTTCGATCAACACCTGTGCATTCAGCTGACCTTCCCATCCAGTCAAGTTCGTGAATCGCCATCGGTGAACAGCATTGACTTGGTGTCCGGTTGGGAAGTCCATGAATCCGTCGGAATTGCCGTCAATTTCGAATGGCCGTAGATTCCCGTGAAGGAGCAAACCACTTGACACTTTGTCTGATAGCTTCTTCGCCAAGTCAACATTCAACTCGGTCCGACCTCCTTGATTCGCATAAGCATTGATGAACCAAGGATCCATGTGGTCTGCTTTTTTCAATTCTACATTGATTTGACCAGTGACACTTTCGTATCCGTTGACCACAGATCCAGCACCCTTGTTGAGTTGAATTGATTCAATCCATGTTCCGGGTATGTACGTCAACCCTTGGTTTGTGTACAATCCACGAACGGCGGGCATTGATTCTCTGGTGATTTGGCTGTACTTGCCATCAAGCCCGAGCATCTGAATTTGACGTGTACCCGTTACAGCATCCGTGAAGGATACATCGACAGATGGATTGGTCTCAAAACTCTCAGAGAGATTACAGCACGCTGCCTTGTATAATTCCGCCTCACCGAGCGTTTCGACTTTAATCGGATTCATGTAGGAAATTTCGGTTCCCTTTTTTCTGTAAACGACTTGAACTTCGTCCAATTCCTTGTAGGGTTTCAGAATGATGGTTAGCTTCTCAGGATCATGCACATGAACGGTGTCAGAGGTGTAACCGACGTAACTGAATATTAAATCCCAGTGTTCGTCGTCTTCACTCGTTTCATGATTTGCAGGGATAACATCCAACTCGAAGTATCCTGATGTATCCGTCGTAGTTCCACGCTGTGTTCCATTCCAAAAGACATTAGCAAACTGGATTGGTTTGAAGCTACCGTCAGCGGTCTCTTCAATTACGAATCCGCTCACCTTATCTTGAGCATTGAGCATGAGCCCTGTAAATAACAAGGTCAACGCAAGTATGAACATTCTCATGACTTAGTGTTTGTCCACTTCATCGTAGCGACAACAACCCGGAAGTGAATTGTACGCTTCGTCAGTAGGCTTGGTATCACCCACATTATGACCGGCCTTGAGCAAACTCTCTTGAATCTCTTCTCGACTGGTTTTATCCTCCCGATAGGCAATGCTCAACTCGTCGGTTTCATTGTTCCAAGAAGCAAATTTCACTCCTTTGATGTAGGCGGCTGTTTCGATCCGCTCTTTGCACATTTTGCACACGCCTTTTACGAGAAGCGTGTCTTCTACTACTTGTGCTTGTAGACTGTATGATCCTGTAATTATTGACAGGATGAAAAGTGTATTAATGATTTTCATGACTGATGTATTATTGAATTAGTATTGATTTCTGGAGATCAATACTTCAATCAGCCATAGAAAATTAAAGAGTGATAAGCGATCGTTCGATCCAGTGTTTTAGGTGGACCCCGATCAAGTTGAAGTCTAGATGATTCCTGGGCTTCCACATCGTGTTCGACGCAGTCCCAGCAAATTTCATTTTGAAGTGGCAATTCCACCTCTGCGATATCAGTAGTTGCAGGTGATTGGTGGGCCTCTTCAATTTGAATGAAAAATGCCTTTTCCTCACAACAGCCTTTGACCAATCCTTGATGGCTATCATCACAATGGCAGCTTGTTTCTAGGAGGACGTAGTTCCAATCTGTGATCTCACCCAGGCAGTAATGAAACTCTAGACCATAGCCAACAACGCTGACGAGGTATAAAAGAGTAAAGAATGCTGCTCTGAATTTCATTGATGCAAAATTACGACCTGCGGTAATAGAGACGAAGGGCCTTGTGCAAAGGTTCCTTAATGCCTACTTCTTCCTGAAAAAGATCTGGATTGGAACTCCGGTAAAATTGAAATGCCTTCGCATTTGATTCTCTAAGAACCGGCGATAGGCTTCCTTAATATACTGCGGTAAGTTGCAATAAAAGGCGAATGTTGGTGCGTGCGTAGGCAGTTGCTGGATATACTTGATCTTAATGTATTTCCCCTTCAGGGCCGGTGGTGGTGTATGCTCGATGATTGGAAGAAGAATCTCGTTGAGTTTCGCAGTCTTAATCCGTTGCGTTCTGTTCTTATAAACTTCCAATGCCTCTTGAAGGGATTTATGAATTCGCTGCTTGGTTAGAACTGAAGTAAAGATGATGGGAACATCATTGAAAGGAGCTAGTTTTTTCCTCAGTTCCGCTTCAAACTCTTTAGACGTGTTTGAATCTTTTTCCATCAAATCCCACTTATTGACAAGAACGACAACGCCTTTTCTGTTCTTTTCGATCAGTCCGTAGATATTCAAGTCTTGCTGGCCCAATCCAGCTTCCGCGTCGATCATCAAAATGCACACATCACTATTCTCAATTGCTCTGATGGCGCGCATCACGGAATAGAATTCAAGATCCTCATGAACCTTCGCTTTCTTTCGAATACCAGCCGTATCGACCAAAGTGAACTCCATGTCAAACGCATTGTAGTTCGTGTCGATGGTGTCGCGGGTCGTTCCTGCAATTTCCGTGACTATGTTTCTCTCAATGCCAAGTAGCGCGTTTACAAGGGACGATTTTCCAGCATTCGGTCGACCCACAACGCTTATGCGTGGCAGTTCGAGTCCGTCTTCATCAATTTCCTCTGGTAATAATTGAATAAGGTCATCGAGCATGTCTCCAGTGCCCGTACCATTAACTGCGGATATTGGGTATACTTTTTCAAATCCCAGTTCATAGAACTCGTATGAACCCGTCATCATGCTGGGATTGTCAACTTTGTTGGCGGCCAGCAAGACAGGCTTCTTACTCTGTCGAAGTATATTGGCTACGTCTTTGTCTAGGTCGTTCAGACCGGCACGGGCATCGCACACAAAAATGATGAGTGATGCCTCTTCCATGGCAATAAAGACTTGCTTGGCAATCTCCTTTTCAAATTGATCTTCGGTGTCGCTCACGTACCCCCCTGTATCGATGACAGAGAATTCTCTTCCACCCCAGTCGCTTTTGCCGTAGTGGCGGTCTCTCGTTACTCCAGAATATTCGTCTACAATCGCCTGTCTTCTTCCGATCAGTCGATTGAATAACGTAGATTTTCCAACGTTTGGACGTCCTATGATTGCTACCAATGCCATAAAGGGCTGCAAATGTAGTTTCTAAGCCGAGCCTAGTATCCGTACTTCTTTAATTTCCGACCGTCGTTCCGCCAGTCTTTGTCGACTTTCACGAATGTTTCGAGGAATATCTTCTTTCCAAAGAACCGTTCCATGTCCTTCCGGGCCTCCGTTCCGACTCGTTTGATGGCGACACCACCTTTTCCGATGATGATGCTTTTTTGAGTATCCCGAGCAACAAAGATCAGTGCTCGAATTCGGATGATCGTCTCTTCTTCTTTGAATGACTCCACCTCGACTTGAACAGAATATGGAATCTCCTGTTGGTAATGGGTGAGAATTTTCTCTCGGATGATTTCAGAGACAACAAATCGCTCGTCTTTATCCGTCAACTGATCTTTTGGAAACCACTCCGGCCCTTCAGGAATCTCTCCTTTTATAGCTCCGAAAAGGCTGTCCACGTTGAAAGATTCTTTCACGGAAATTGGAAAAATCCGTTTAGCCCCCGGAAGGGATTCCGACCAAAATTCCATGTCCTCGTCCAAATCTTCTTGATCACCCAAATCAATTTTATTGATCGCGACCATAACTGGCACCTCGGTGTTCCTCAATTTTTCCAAGATGTTTTGATCCTTGAATTTGCGATCGCCGAGTTCAGCCATAAACAAGAAGACATCAGCGTCCTTAAGTGCTTCGTGCACGAAGGTCATCATGTTCTCCTGCATCTTGTAAGCCGGCTTAATCACCCCAGGAGTGTCTGAGAATACGATTTGGTAATCGTCTGTGTTGTAGATGCCAAAAATTCGATGGCGTGTAGTCTGTGCCTTATGATTAATAATAGCCAACTTCTGTCCGATCAATGCATTCAGCAAAGAAGACTTTCCCACGTTTGGATTTCCGATAATGTTTACGAAACCTGATTTATGCGCCATTATACTCGTTCAATTATAGTAGCATAACCTTGACCGACACCGATGCACATTGCCACAAGCGCGTACTTTTTGTTTTGTTTATGCAATTCGATTGCTGCGGTCTGTAGAATTCTCGATCCTGTCATTCCCAAAGGGTGGCCAATTGCAATGGCACCACCGTTCGGATTGATTCTTGGATCATCATCCGCCACGCCAAGTTCTCTAGTACATGCCAATGTTTGAACCGCGAATGCCTCGTTAAATTCGAGAATATCCATATCGCCCATCGCGAGTCCAGCGCGTTTTAAAGCAAGTTGTGAGGCGAATACGGGTCCGATTCCCATGATGCGCGGTTCTACACCACTTACTCCACTTGATACGATTCGAGCCATTGGAGTGAGATTGTGCGCTTTCAGTCCATCCTCACTTGCAACAAGCATCGCTCCGGCTCCGTCATTTAATCCGGATGCATTTCCAGCTGTAACGCTGCCTCCTTCTTTTCTAAATGCCGGTCTTAGACCAGCCAATATATCTTTCGTTGTTGTAGGCTTCACAAATTCGTCCTTGTCAAATACAAGTGCATCTTGTTTTCTTCTTGGAATTTCAACTGCGACAATCTCTTCTGATAATCTTCCGGACTCCTGAGCCTTGGTGGCCTTCATTTGTGACCAATAAGCGAATGCATCCTGATCCTCTCGACTCACGTTGAATTTGTCGACGAGGTTTTCAGCCGTCTCGCCCATTGCGTCGGTGCCATATAGCTCGTGCATTTTTTTGTTGACGAACCTCCAGCCAAAACTTGAATCATAAAGCTTGCTGTCATTTCCATAGGGCTTCGAGGCTTTGCTCATGACCCAAGGACCACGCGTCATATTCTCTACCCCACCGGTGACAAACAAATCTCCTTCATTCGCTGCTATTGCTCTTCGCGCATGCACTGCGGCACTCATCCCGCTAGAACATAAGCGATTGATCGTCTCTCCGGGGACTTTCCAAGGCATGCCAGCAAGTAAGAGAGCCATTCTAGCGACGTTCCTATTGTCCTCTCCAGCCTGGTTGGCACAGCCGAGAATGACATCGTCGACGGCCTCCCAGTCAACAGAAGAATTACGCGCCATCAGCTCTTTAATAACAAGCGCGGCGAGATCATCCGTTCTGACAGGTGAAAGCGCGCCCTGAAACTTCCCGATTGGGGTGCGGATGGCATCTACAATAAAAGCTTCTCTCATTGAACAAATTTTGCTCGGCAAAGGTGAAGATTCTGATTGATCTGATGTGATGACTAAGTTCGAGCTCTATACGTCCCAATCCTTTGACGTTCGATAGACTGTTCCCTTAAAGCTTGCGACCAACTCCCCATTTGCGTTGGTAATGGATACATCGTACAATCCGATCTTGTTAGAACGGCTTAATTCCTTTGCATTCGCAAAGATTTCATCGCCTTCTTTGAGTTGAACCAAATGTGAAATTGACGTTTCTACGGAGACTGCTTTTTTCCCATGGCTATTGCATGCGAAGGCCAATGCTGAATCGGCAAGGGAATAAGTTATTCCCCCATGCGCAATTCCAAATCCATTGAGCATGTCTTTTCGAACGGTCATTCGAAGACGCGATGTTCCGGCACCTTCCTCAACGCGTTCAATGCCCAGCCACTGGCTGAAATAGTCCTTATCGTACATGCGATTCACAACTTTTGTCGGCAGGCTTTCGTCACTCATTTGTTGGAAATATTAAGATGACTAAGGTAGCTTCTAAGAAAGAAATGGTGTCTTTTGAATAATGAAACTATCTCCACTCATTCTTAGCCTATTCTTCGCCTGCGGCCTCCATGCTCAAACACCTGAGTTAGGACCAACAGAACTCGAATTACAGCGGCTCATTCAAGATGCGGGACTGTATCAAGGAGAGATCGGTTTTATCGCGGTCAACTTAGACAACGGCCACGGTCTCGCTGAATACAATTCGGCAAAATCATTTATTCCAGCTTCGGTTCAAAAGCTCTTGACCACTGCCACTGCTGTGGATCGCCTTGGTCCTGATTTTCAGTTCAAAACTGACATTTTGGTTACTGGCTCAACGACCGACGGCGTCCTGAATGGAAACGTTATCGTCAAGTCTTCTGGTGACCCGACGCTTGGATCGAAATACTATTCCTCCTCCGGTGAGGTTCTCGATAATATCACAGAGTCCTTCAATGGAATCGATCGCATCAACGGTTCGTTGATCATTGATGCCTCTCACTTCAGCAAATACAACACATCTCGTGGATGGATATGGGAAGACATTGGCAATTACTTTGGGGCTTCTTCTTCCTCACTGACATGGAAGGACAACATGCTCAAGGTTTACTTAAGAACCGGACAAGTTGGTTCAAGAGCGCAATTGGCTTCCAAGCCTACTGGCGAATTCGACTTCGATATACAGGTGACTGCGGCTGATGGTGGCGGAGATAATGCTTGGTTTTTTGGAACGCCCAATAATGACAAGATTTATGCTCAAGGAACTATTCCGGCCCATCAAGCCAAGTTTTTGGTCAAAGCGGCGCATCCTAAGCCCATGGACCAGTTCATTGCGGATGTCTCAAAAGCTCTCGGTCAACGCGACATTAACTCCCGCATTGCGTATGATCCTGTATCTGCTTCGCAGGCGCAAACTCAAGTCAGCCTTTACTCTCCACCGCTGTCTACCATCGTTAAACTAACCAACCAAAAAAGCATCAATCTGTATGCAGATGCCTTGGTGATTGAGCTCGCTACTTCATTGACTCACAAGAAACTGGAGGAAGGAATTCATCACTTGGAAGCATTCATGATGAAAGCGGGTGTGTACTCAAAAGGAACTCGAATCATGGATGGAAGTGGTTTATCGCCACTAAATCGCCTAACACCGCAATCGGTTGTTGATGTGCTTCGGTATATGTATCGTTCGGAGAACAAAGACGTTTTCTTGTCAAGCCTTGCAGAAGCAGGCACAAGCGGAACGTTGAGATCATCCTTCAAAAACCCAAAGTTGACTGGAAAGGTCAAAGCCAAAAGTGGGACAATGAAAGGGGTTCGGAACTACGCCGGCTATGTATCAAACAAGTATGACGAGACAGTTGCTTTTTGCATCATGATCAACGATTACGACGAATCAAGAAAAGCGGAGATTATGGCGAAAATCGAGAAGTTACTTATTGCGCTGGTGGAGGACTAATCAAATCGCGAATCTTCAATAAAAGGTTCGATTGAACGCCGCATACTGCCTCAATAAAACACTGGCGCGGTAACGCTCTTCATGATAGGCTAGGTACAACTTGTCTAATCCATCAAGAATCTTTTGGATTCCAATTTCATCCGCCCATTTCAAAAGACCTTTTGGATAATTTACGCCCTTGGTCATAGCTAAATCGATGTCGTCTCGCGAAGCAATTCCTAAATGGAGAGCATCTGCGGCTTCATTGATGAGCATGATCAAAATTCGCCAGTGAATGGCTTCAAGAACTGCTGGGTTAGTATCCGCAGGCGGTTTTGTTGCCCCATCTGAATAATCATAATACCCTCGACCGGACTTTCTTCCAAGATAGCCGGCTTCAGTCATTCGCTTCTGGGTGAATGAGGGACGATATCTTGGATCATAGTAGAATGCAGTCCAGACACTTTCGGTTACTGCATAGTTGATATCGTTGCCGATGTAGTCCATTAACTCAAATGGACCCATTCTGAATTTTCCAACTTCCTTCATTGCATAGTCGATGGTCGACATTTCAGCAACACCTTCTTCGTACATTCTGATTGCCTCGCCGTAAAATGGTCGAGCTACTCGGTTCACAATAAATCCTGGAGTATCCTTTGCGATAACGGTGACCTTCTTCCAAGAATCAACCAGCGTCTTGGCCTGCTCGAGTATCGCTGACGCTGTTTGTACAGCAGGCACAATTTCTACCAACGGCATCAGAGGAGCCGGGTTGAAGAAATGGACTCCCACAACTCGTGAAGGGACTTTACAGGTAGCCGCGATCGACGCCACAGACAGTGAGCTCGTATTTGTGGCAAGGATGCAGCTTTCATCCACTTGCGCTTCCAAAGACTGAAACACTTCCTTCTTGACGTCCAAATTCTCAACGACTGCCTCGATCACAAATCCACAGTGTCTGAACGAATCGAACTCAGAGCATGTCTGCACGTTCTCTATCGTTTGTGATGCTTGCTCTTCTGTAATTCGTTCTTTCTCAACTAGGCGAGACATAATTTTTTTGAGTGAAGCCTGCGACTTTGTCAACGCATCTTCATTGGTATCAAACAACCAAACTCTGTGTCCATTTTGGGCAGCGACTTGAGCAATTCCACTTCCCATTGTTCCAGCACCGATAACACCTATTTCCAAATCAATTCTTGGTTATTAGTTAATAGTTCTTGCTCAAGCAAGTTTTGTAGAATGACTGGATTTTGCCTTTTTCAGATAGTTGATGTATCCATTCAACATTCTGGCGACCTCCATTTTCTCATCTACAAATGTGCTTCTTGTTTTCGAATCTATATATCCCTCATCAAATGCCGTATTTATTTGATCGTGAAGCTCATCCAATGAACCTCTCGCGATTCTACAGTATTGGATGTTTTCCTGATGGTGGTATCTTCCAAACCCTTCCGCAAGTTGATGTGTAACAGACCTTGATGCCCGAATCATCTGGTCAGTTAACCGATACTTTTCTTCTTTAGGAAAAGTTTTGATGAGTGTAGAAATCTTTGTGCGCAGCGCACGAGCCTTTTTGTAAACTTCTAGATCTTCAAACAAATTAAGCGTAACAATGTCCGAAAATTGGAACATCAATCCAACTAATCAGCAATCAACTAGGAACTATTCCCCTTTAAAATTTGGTTTTCGCTTCTCGAGGAAAGCATTTACTCCTTCGTCGTAGTCGTCTGTTTTGGCGGCTACTTTCTGCTCCTCACCCTCGCGCTTGAGCTGCTGTTCCAAATTGTTTGTGAGTGAATCATTAAGCAACCGCTTAGTTAAACCTAAACCTTTCGTTGGCATTTTGCTCAAGCGGTCAGCAATCTTCCAGCTGCCTTCGACAAAAGCCTCATCCTCTTCCCATTTGTAAATCATCCCCATCTTCTCGGCATCCTCTGCTCCAACTCTATCCCCGAGCATAGCCAATGCACTCGCTTTTTGCCACCCTACCAAGCGTGGAAGGAAGAATGTTCCTCCAGAATCTGGGATTAGACCGATTGCACTAAATGCTTGAATGAACTTGGCGGATTTTGTCGCTATCACAATATCACATGCTAAAGCAATGTTTGCCCCAGCTCCCGCCGCAACACCGTTTACACCTGCCACGATCGGTTTTTCAATTTGTCTGATGAGCGTGATTATAGGATTGTAGTGCTCTTCGACGATTTGGACAATTTCAGGTCCTTTTTCGTCCATGGCATCCTGAAGATCTTGACCGGCACAAAATGCTTTTCCTGAGCCAGTGATGTAAATTGATCTGATTGCTGGATTGGATTCGCAATCCTTCAACGCTTCAATGCACGCTAGAGCCATTTCTCGATTAAAGCTATTGAATACCTCAGGACGATTGAGAGTGATTTTCCCTACGGAACCGACTATCTCAAACTGAAGTGTACTTGATGACATATTGAGCTGATTTGAGCTGCAAATTAAACCATTGAAATTCCAAAGCTATAGGCACTTGAAATAATCAAATGGCTCTAGGCATTCTTTGCATTGAAAATGTGCCTTGCACGGTGTTGAGCCAAACTGGCTGACCATTTTAGTGTCTTTAGATCCGCATTGTGGGCATGAGACTTGACGATCTTCTCCCATTAAAGCGAGTTTATCCGTCTCTTCATCTTCAGGTGGGGCAATACCATACTCGCGGAGCTTTTCCCTACCATCATTACTCAGCATGGCTGTTGACCAAGGTGGGCTCAGAGTAGTTTCTATCCGAAAGTCCTCAATTCCTGCACTAATTAGCGCCTGTCGAATCGAATCCTCAATAACTTTTGTAGCTGGGCAGCCGCTGTAAGTCGGAGTGATTTCTACAATGCATAGATCACTGTCCATTCGCACGTCTCGAACGATTCCGAGATCAAAAACTGAAATAACCGGTATTTCAGGATCTTCTACAGTTTTTAGGATGTCCCAAACATCTCGAATGTCTTGATGGACTACCATGTTGCGTCTGGGTAGGCACGCGGGAGATACTGCATCTCGGCCAGAATAAATCCTAGATACTCGGTGTGGTAACCAGTTTTACCTCCTTCTTGCATTGGCTGGTCTTCAGGCATATCCAAGGCCGCTTCTTCAACAATCCTCTTGATTTCATTCAACCACTGGTCTTTCAGGAGTGAAGTATCCGGAAGCATTCCGCTCTCAACCAATGACCCTTCGTCTTCGCTTTGGGTGAAGAGTTCATCTGTCCACATCCAAATGTCATTCAACGCCCTTTGCATTTTCTCATGACTTTCATCTGTTCCGTCACCTAATCGGATTACCCATTCACAGCTCCATCGTTGATGATAGGTCACCTCCTTGATCGACTTCTTTGCAATGGCCGCCAGAGTTTCATCTTTAGAATCTGAAAGCCCTCTTAAAAAGAGCAGATGGAAAGTGTCGTATGTGAACTGTCGAGCAATCGTGTCTGCAAAGTCTCCATTCTGCAGTTCCGTGATCAAAAAGTTCTTATAATCCATCACATCACGCTTGTAAGCGAGATCGTCTTCCGTCAAATCTTTTCCACTTAGCTTTCCTGCATACTGTAGGTAGAGTCGCGCCTGTCCAATCAGATCCAAGGCTATGTTGGTCATAGCAATATCCTGTTCTAATACAGGTCCGTGCCCACACAATTCGCCTAATCTATGGCCGAGAATCGAGCCATTGTCGCCTAAGTGGAGTACTGCGTTGTAAAGTGCTTCTTTGTTTTCCATATCCTTCCCAGTCTCTTGAGTTGCCAAAAGTAGGATTCGTAAATATTAGTTAAACCAACAAGAATCAGCCTGTTTTAATTACAAATCTGATCTCAATCAATTAATTTTGAAGCGTCAACCGACGAGTATGAAGAAAATATACACTTTACTTATAGCATTTCTACCGGTCTTCGCTATTGCGCAAGACTTCAGTTTCAACTGGCACACGGACTCAATTCAAGAAGCTGACATAGGGTCAGATGTGGCCTTTGACTATGATTTGGTAAACAACACATCTAGCGATATTAACTTAAGATGGAGACTTTTCACCGACGAGTTTACTGGACTTCCTAATTGGGAGGACTATATCTGCGAAGGAGTACAACTTTGCTTTCCATCATCAGTTAGAACTCACGACTTTACCTTGGAGGCCAATGAAGACTTCATTATCTATCATCACGTGAACGCCCAAGTTGACACAGGTACAGGATACAGCATCATTTGCTATTTCGATACAGCAGATTCTGCCGGTACAGTGCAGTGTTTGACAATGGAATTAAGAGCCGTTATGCCTGACACGTTGGAAATCAGCGTAAACGGAATGTTGGCTTACGTTGTTGACGGAGACACATTCGAGTTATGGGATGGGAACTTCGTTCCTCTTGGGACAGATGATTTCGCCGTTGAATCTCACTTGAGCCAAAATGCTCCAAACCCATTCAATGGACAAACCACTATTTCGTACTCATTGAGTTCTAGTGTTGGAACGTTAAAAATTCATGATCTGACAGGGAAATTGGTTTCTGAAATTCCTTTGATGAAGAATGTAGGAAGCGTTACGCTTAACGGAAAATTTGATGCTGGCATCTACTTCTACTCTCTATGGGAACATGGAATGATGAAGGAAAGCAAGCGAATGCAGCTAATCGACTAACTTCCTTATTTGCTGACCAAGCTGAAACCCGCTGAACATTTCTAAGTAGTTTTACCCGTGCGTTTTTCACTTTTAAATATTCTAGGGTCACTCATTCTCACATTGAGCATCCTATTGCCGGGTGCTGTGGAATTTGCCCATGAGCATGATTCTGAAATTGAGTGTTCAGAAACGCATGTTGGCAATGTTGACCAATGCCATTTAGCCATTCACCATCATGGTGAAGTAGAAGCGTGTGAGGATCACTCACACCTTATTGAGCATCCTCAAGAATGCACCTTGTGTGACATGCTAGTGGCTCAAATCTGGCTATTCAAGCCTCAATCAGATCTTACTGAAGACAGTGTTTTCTTCAAAGATTCTTTTGATCAGAATTATTTCTGTAGCTGCATATCCGGTAGCGTTAAGCTCGATGAAATCCGTGGCCCACCATCTTCAACTTAGGTAGGATGTATCGGTTCCGCGATTACCGAATCATCTGATTCCTAAGGAAAATCGCATCCATTAATATCCTATTTCAAGCAATTGAAACAGCTAGCTGCTGCGATAATGTTCTTGGTCTGCTTTGCAACCATTGAGTTGCATGCTCAATGCGATATTTCCATAACTGGACGTATTGTCGATGAGCATGATGGCAGTGCTTTGTCTTTTGCCAGCATCTGCATTGAGTCAAGTAACAAAGGCACGATGAGTGATGATTCAGGCAATTACACTTTGGAAGGTCTTTGTCCTGATACCATTGTACTTGTGTGTGCACATCTTGGTTGCGAAACAATCCGCGACACGCTGGTACTTACGGAAGACTTGGTACACGACTTTAATCCTGAACACCACACGGAAATGCTGGAAGGGATTTCTGTTGTGGAAAAGGGCTCGAAGGTATCTGGAATGCAAACAATGAGTACACTGGAAAATCCAGAATTGCATTCAGGGGAAAGCCTTGGTGAAATGCTGGAAGATGTCCCAGGATTGAATTCGCTTAGTACCGGTGGTGCTATCACAAAACCAATGATTCATGGTCTTCACAGTAATCGACTGTTAATTTGGAACAATGGTGTTCGACAAGAGGGACAGCAATGGGGCAATGAACACGCGCCTGAATTGGATCCAGCAATTGCGGATGAAATTCAGGTAATTAAAGGGCCCGCAGGTGTTCAATACGGACCTGACGCTGTTGGAGGAGTGATTCTCATCATGCCGAATTCATTACCCGATAAATTCGGTTTGGGAGGTTCTATGATTATTAATGGACAACTAAATGGCCTTGGTGGTTCCTCATCGTTGATACTTGAAGGGAGGAGTAAGAAGTGGTCAGCGTTGAGATGGAGAGTTCAGGGTTCAGGTAAAAAGATTGGTGATTTGAATTCGCCGGACTATGTCTTAAGCAATACAGGTGCGGAGGAACTTAATTTCTCGTATGCCATGTCGCTGACCAAGGAGAAGGCCGCGCTGAATGTATTTTACAGTCAATTCAACACCAACCTCGGTATTCTCGGAGCCAGTCACATTGGGAACTTTACGGACCTCGAGAGGGCTTTTAACTCTTCGGTTCCGTTAGAAATCCAGCAGTTTAGCTACGAAGTGAGGAGACCATATCAGCACGTTGAGCACGAACTGGTTAAGGTGAATGGCACTCTTGAAACTAGTGAGAATGGAAAACTTGAATTAACATATGCTCGTCAATACAATCTTCGAGAGGAATTTGACCGGCATAGACTTTCGAATCCAGAAAGACCAGGATTGCAATTCGAAATTGTGACCCACAGTCTTGATGCGACCCACACACAACGCAACCTTGGTAAGCATCGACTTAAAACAGGGATTTCGGGTTTGTATCAGGTCAACACGTTCGAAGGCAGATTCTTTATTCCTGGGTTCAGAAAATGGACTGGAGGACTATTTGCTATTGACCGTTGGACTTCGGGATCATCGATATTTGAAGCCGGTGGAAGATTGGATTATGTGCTGCAAGAAGTATATCTCTCCGAACAGTCCGGATTCAACAAGTATGACCATCGCTATTTACAACCTTCACTTTCGCTTGGCTTATCCAAGCTTATTGGTGAAAATGGAAAATGGAAGCTCAATGCTGGAACATGCTGGCGTCCACCAAATGTCAATGAGCTGTATTCAAATGGACTGCATCACGGGGCAGCGACTTATGAAATCGGTAATAGGCATCTTCAAGCCGAAGTTTCTTATTCACTGAGTTCTGGGTTCTACTATCAGTCTGAATCATGGAAGCTACAAGTTGAACCGTACGTCAACTACATGAGGGATTTCATTAATCTGATTCCAAGCTTTCCGGCAACATTGACTATTCGTGGTGCCTTTCCAACGTTCGAATTCCAGCAAATCGATGCCCTTCTGTGCGGACTAGATATCCAAGCAGAAAAGTCAATTGTCGATTGGTTGAAACTCAAATGGTCTGCTTCTATTTTACGAGCAAGAGATTTAGATGCGAAAGATTGGTTGGTTCAAATGCCAACCGATCGCAGTTCATTGGCTCTAAGCTATGAACAGATTAAGGGAAGGTACACACTCAAACTATCTCCTCAACTCGCATGGGTGAACAAGCAATGGCGCGTTCCTCCAGCGAGTGATTATGTCGCACCTCCAGATGGATTTTTCCTTGTTGGCTTCCAGAGCGGCGTAAAGCGCGAAGGGAAGTCGGGTGTGACATTCTTAAATATTGAAATAAACAACTTATTAAATGAGAGGTATCGGAGTTATCTGAATAGATATCGATACTTCGCCGATGAAGTAGGCTTTAATCTAAAAGTTAGAGTCGGTCATCGATTTTAAAACCATATAAAATGAAAATTCAAACTTTAAATATTTTCCTCTTGGCTCTTATTGCGAGCTCGCTATCACTTAGTTCATGTAAAAAGGATGATGACGACCCAGATGATCATGATCACGATCACGAAGAAGAATTGATCACAACTGTAGAACTACATATGGATAACACAGCTACTGGCGATCACTTGACGGCTACTTGGTCTGACCCAGATGGCCCAGGTGGAGAGGACGCGACAATTGAAGCAATTACTCTTGACACAAATTCGACATACGAGGTTAGCATCGAGTTTTCGGATGAGTCAGGAGATGAAGTTCATGACGTGACTCACGAAATCGAGGATGAAGCAGCAGAGCATATCATATGCTTTGATCCATCGTCCGGTGAATTAAGCGTTTCTCGCACAGATTCAGATGGCACCCATGGAATTGGTTTGGAATCTGAATGGACCACAACGGCCGCAGGTTCACTGAACATTACAATTTCCCTCAAGCACCAGCCTGATGTCAAAGACGGGACTTGTGATCCAGGAGAAACCGACGTTGAAGTTGAGTTCCCTGTGGTGATTCAGTAAGACACCTATTGGAGGAAAGAAAAATCCCAAGTGATTGCTTGGGATTTTTTTGTTTTAGTTGTTTCCTAAGATCAATGGGAGACCATCCTCACCAGAGCCTATCACAATCACCTTCGTATTTTGAGACTTAGAAAGATCTAAGGTGGCTTCGATTCCTCTCATTTTGAGAAGTGCAGGAGTCAAACTGCTGTTCACAATTTTGTTGGCTGCTGCCTCACCTTCTGCTGCAATTCGCTTTCGCTCTGCCTCACTCTTCTCCTTGTCCAAGCGGAACTGATACGCCAAAGCTTCTTGTTCTTGCTCTAACTTATTTTCGATAGCCTTCTTAATTTGAGCTGGAAGATTAATTGATCTGATTAAGAGTGCCTTCATCTCGATGTTATTGGCACTTAGAACTAACCCTGTCTCCGTTTTGATCGCCGTTTCAACTTCGGCTCTCTTAGTGGAATAAATCTCTTCAGCCGAATAGCGACCCATGACCTGTCTCACGGAAGACCGTACTTCTGGGATGACCAATTTTTCGACATAAGATCGATTAAACTTTTCATGGATGTAGCCAATCTTATCAAAAAGTGGGTAGAATCTCACGGTCACATCAACGGAAATTGAAAGTCCGTTTTTATCAAGCACATCCATCGCCTCTTCTTCTTTGCTTTCGGCCACGTCGTAGATGTAGACATCGTTCCATGGTGCTTTAAATTGCACCCCAGGAGTCTTCACATCATCCTTTTCCAACCCTCCATAAAAGGTGTAAAACACAACTGCGCGTTCGGTGGCCTGTACTGTGTAAAAAATTCTTGATGAGAAAGCGAGAATCACAATGAGTGAAATGATTCCTATTACCGCAAATGGGATGAGTCTCCGATTGTCCATGTTTAATTAAGCTTTAGCCCGCAATGTATGTGTTGCTACAACAACGACCTAGGGAATAAGTTGATGTGGGTGAATTCATGTTAGAATGGGCTAGGTAGTTGGTCAACGGTTTTGGAAATAAAAAATCCCAAGCATTCGCTCGGGATTCTTCTTAACTATATGCGTTCTGAGATTTAGTCGATGACGATCAACTTTTGATGACCAAGAACCTTTCCATCTGAGACCAGCTGAGCTGAGTAGATTCCACTGTTTAGAGCTCTCAGATCAATCACAAAATTCGACTTAACTCCATTCAATGCTTTCGTTGTCGCAATGGCACCGCGGATATCACGAACTGTAATTGTCAAATCATCCCTGGAAATATTTCCGAGTTGAACTTGGAATAATCCACTGTTAGGATTAGGGTAGATGTGGAACGATTCCAAGTCTAATTCTCCTTTCCCTAAGTTGCAGTTGATGTCGTTGTTGTAAACCAGAAACTCCATTGATCCCTTACATTGATTGTTGTCGGTTACATCGACCGTGTAAGTTCCCTCGTCTCCAACAGTAATGCTGTCAAAGACAGAACCATCACTCCAACTGTAGGTAAAGGTGGCATTGGAATCACCGTTTTCAGCTTCAACGATTACATCTGCTGTCCACTCAGAAGGATTGCAGTTAATCGTTCCTGTGAGCGCCACCGGGTTGTCCGCACAATAGTCGCCATTGTAGAAGACCATTCGAATGATCGGGTTATAATCTATCCAGCCTGCGATCGAACTTCCATCGGTCGTAATAAATGAATTAACTAACCCTGCCGGACGATTTGACATCGGCGTCCTGATGACACCTGATTGACCTATCCATCCGATGAGATACTCACCAGTGTCAATGGGAAAGAGTTCCTCAAAATTTAGTCTGATGACTTTATTTGAATCATCGTAAGTGGTAAACATATTTGAGTCGAGTGACACGAATTCACTTTCTTCTGGGATAGACAAGTCAACGCCTCCAGCATTGCCAATTTTCCCGCCAGTTACCTTCCAAATTCCGGCAAGCACCAGTGAGCCATGATCTGTTGCGAAATTTGAAGTAGAAAAGATTCCAAATTCAATGCCGGCAAGAGTATCTGCCTCAAAAACATCGAATCGCTTTAGTATGCCGTAACCATCTGCCCAAGAAACGGCGCCGCCCACGAAACCGTCATCCCAACCCATAATTTGATCGGTGACTTCGAATGTCTCGGTAATTGTGTTGTCGCCAATGAAATCATCCGCACTATCACCTGACACTTCGAACTGGACCGTGTGCATTCCTTTCGCTAAAGGGGTAAATGAAGTTGTCAAATCAACCGTGTCAGGAGTATTGAAGACGGAGTAGTCCACATTTGGACTTGTCCCGCTGAATGTGCTACTTCCGCTCACATCAGTTTGTAGGTGTGCATTAGTCTGAGTGGACTGAGAAAGACTTCGAAGAGCAACTCCGAAATTTAAATCCATTGCTGCTGCTTGTTTTTCAGGAATAGTTCTATAGAAGGATGAATACTGAAAATTGAGCGCATCGGAGCCGCCGCCGTTGTAGAAAACGTCTTCAATAGAAAGGTCCCAATCTGAGCCCCCTTGAACTTTTACATCATCGATCTGCCAGTAGTAATAACCTGAGAGACTCCAAGTCGCTGCCTCATGAAAGACAAAGCGTACTTGAGCTGATGCACTACCACCAGCCGTCTGTGATATATTAACCTTAACAACTTCATCTCTAGGGCCTGCGTCATTGTAATCATGGAACCAAGAAGCATTATAGACCGTATCCTGGGTGGCAAAATTGTCCGTAGAAACAAACACAAATCCGTGCGCGTCATACTGCCGGAAGTAACTATGGAATGACAAAAGCACATTTTGTTCTCCGCTACAGTCAATGTATGGAGAGGTCAATGCACCAGCGTGTGGCGTTATACCCGGACCACTTCCACCAACTGTCCCTCCGTTATCCAGATAATCAGAATCAAAAATCAAGAATCCATTATCTCTCGTGGCTGATAGAATGGTTAGGCCTCCGCCGGCATAAGCTCCGCGTGAGCCTGTACCCGTATCTGGCGTCGTGTTTGGACCTCGATATTCCCAAAGTGCCGTTGTAGTATATCCTGTCAGAGCTTCATTATCCCAATTTCCCATTCCGCTACTGAAGTCATCAGAAAATAATGTTGGGCCTTCTTGTTCCGGAAGGTCTGCCTCCATTTTTATTGGCTTAAGATTATCCGGTCGATCGTTTGTCAGGACATGGTCTTCGATGGGCTTGGCAATTGCCTTATCCCTTGGAGTTTGTGCAAGTGCTGCCCCTGCGATTAGAATGGCTGAGAATAGTGTTAGGTATGATTTCATCATTGTAGGTTTATGTTGATTAGTCAGAGATAGAAAGACAATTAAATTGAACTGAGTCAAGGCGCAATCCGTTATCTAACTTTCCTAAAATTAGGGATTTAGCTGAGCGCACCAAATATTTGGCGGTTCAAATGAGAATACGGGAAGCCTGCAATTGGTTGAGTGGGCTTCAAATATTGAGCGATCAATATCCGGTCTAGTCTCAACAGATGAGAGCAACTTATTCAAAGAAGTGACCGTTGCCCAAATCCACTCAAAAATGAGGGCTACCCCCTATTGTTTTGCTCACAACATGCAAATAGCTTTGAGTCAAACCTTTAGAGTATGAAAAATCCTAGCCTTATAATTATGTGCTTATCCCTCTGTTGGAGCCTGAATTCATCCTCACAGTGTATTTCATTCACCTCTACACCTTCGGATGTTTCTTGTAACGACTCAATTACATCCTCAAAATGAACTCCTGAACAGCTCAATTTAAAGTGGCCATGCTCAGGTGAAAAGACCTCCACTATCCATTCTGACTCATTGGCCTTATTTATGGACAGCTTCATCATTTGGAAGTACTAGCCCTACTTACAGAGGCTAAAAAACTTGATGTTAACCCAATTTCCATAGTAGACAGAGAGCTTGGGATAACCTATCTCAGACTAAATCAATTGGAGAGTGCAAAAGGAGTATTTAATGAATATTCGGTCTTTCTGCAAAACAGGCTCAAGGCGATCGATAGATTGGAATATCCTAGCGCTTCATGTGTGGTAATTCTCCCTTGGAGATAAGAGTGTACACAGTAGAGGTTGAGAGGCGTAGAAACTCTGCTGTTTCGGATACGGTTAACAGCTCTGGTTCACCGTTTGTCTCTTGCTTGTTATATGGAATGCTCTTTAAGTCTAGAAGTAGAGCCTCAATACTGATAAGCCTGGATTCTATTAAGTCAAATGGATTCTTCATATTGCTTCATTAATTATCATGAAGCGAAAATGAAGGGGGCTATGAGCAATAACCGGTTATATCCGGTGACTAATTCAGGAATAAATGGTTTCGTACTGCCGTTCTAATGACTTAATATCTTCAAGCGCTCTTAGTTTGGCCTCTGGAGATAGGTGAGGAATAGCGCTATTGAAGAGTTGGATTTTGTTTTTTAAGGTGGTCCGTGTCTCCTCATCAGGGATGGCAATTCGATTGGTAGGGCTGCAATAAAAGTCATAAAGCTGGCATATTTTTCGTCCAGAGTTTTCCTCAGTCCAGCCGTATTCTTTAGCAATTTCTTTGGCGTTATTCTTCCTATCAATATGGCGTCCTTCGTAGGCGCAAATGAGACCAATTAATTTTTTCATTCCGCTAATATAAAAGGCATACCCTCCTTCAACTCAGCTACCTCAAGTAGATTAGAATATTTACTATATTTAAAAAAAAATGAAAAATTTATTTTATATCCTATTGATATCTGCCAATTTAATCTCGTGTGTATCTACTGATGAAAAGAAAGAAAGTAACTCAAATTTTAGTTTTGAAAACTCAATTATTGAATTCTCTTCTACCGATGACTTAGGCAATGTTTTGTTTTATCCCGAAGGTGAAGTGGCTATAACAAGTACAATTATGGTTTGGAAGCCTGGAGTTGAAACACCCTGGCATTTTCACCCATTTACAGGGCCAGCTTTCATTGTGCAGGGTGAACTAACAGTTGACTTTGACACCACTAGTGCTTTAAGTAATCTAGAGTCAGAAAAAACTCCAAATTTAACTAAGGTGTTTAAGGCTGGGGATTCTTTTTTAGCTATCCCAGATGTTTGGCATAAATCACACAACTATGGATCAAAAGACTTAATATTTACAGTTTCTTGGTTGGGAGAAAAAGGAAAGCCAATAAAAGTATTAAGTAACTAACTAAACCATAGGCATATCCTCCTCCTTCAACTCGGCTACCTCAAGACACCTGAGGTAAGTCAAGGAGACTATGCCTCATCACCTGCTGTAAGGAGGGGGTGCAATCCCCTTCCGCTGGTAATAAAAAAGCCCCTGACTCAAATAGAATCAAGGGCTCCGTTCTTCGATCTGTTGCCCGACAAGGACTCGAACCTTGACTGACGGTACCAAAAACCGCTGTCCTGCCAATTAGACGATCGGGCATCCTTATAAAAGGAGCGCAAATGTAAAAAACATTTCATTTTTGTCGTGACAAGAAAAACACAGATTTCATTGTATTTCAAACGCATTCCTAATATCATCAAGCCACTCGCGAAGAATCTGGTCTTCGAATTTCCAAACGATGAGAATGAAATCTACCTCACCTTCGATGATGGACCGCACCCAGAGCTTACTCCATGGGTATTGGATGTATTGAAATCACATGAGGCCAAAGCAACCTTCTTTCTGATTGGGAGCAATATCAAAGGGAATGAGCAGATCGTAGAGCGAACCCTTTCTGAAGGTCATCATATTGGTATTCATGGATACAATCACCTGAGCGGATGGAAAACCAAGGACGTGGAGTATATCGCCGATATGAAGAAGGCAGCCGAGCAAATTGAGTCAAAATTGTGTCGCCCTCCTTACGGAGAGATCACTCGATCACAGGCTAAAGATCTTTCGAAGCAATTCAAATTGATCATGTGGTCGCATCTGAGCGCCGACTTCGACTTATCACTTTCACCTCAAGATTGCATCAACCATGCAACAGACAAAATCAAATCAGGAAGCATTATCGTTTTCCATGACAGTGAAAAAGCAAAGCCCCGATTGCTCGGGGCTTTAGAACCTTCAATTAAATATTATTTGGAGCAAGGTTTTAACCTCATGCCAATTCCGGCCTAAGCAAGTTCCGGCATCACAACATCTGCTCCCGCTTCTTTCAAAGCATCAAAGCCTCCTCGAATGTTGGTGAGATGTGAATAGCCCTTTGAAGCCATTATACTCCAGAATATCACACTTCGATATCCTCCTTTGCAATGCAAGAGGTAATCTCTGTTCATATCCAGCTTCAGGTATTCTGAATGAATGAAGTCAAGTGGAACGAGTTCAGCACCATTAACGTGACAAGTATCGTATTCAGAAGGCAATCGAACGTCAACAGTCTGTCCTTCGGGTTTCGCATTCACAAACTGATCTGGTGTAATGCTTTTAACCGTTCTTAAATCGTTTCCTGCATTTTCCCAGCTCTCGATGCCTCCGCCAAGATATCCGAGCACATTGTCGAATCCAACTCGTGCAAGACGCATAGTGGCTTCGTCTTCTCTACCTGCTTCTGTAATTAACACTAACGGCTGATGCAGATCGGTGATCAACGCTCCAGCCCATGGTGCAAAATTACCGTCGAGACCGAAGAACCAAGAACCTGGAACGTGTCCAGCTTCAAAATCATGTTCGTGTCTTGTATCCACTACCAAGGCTCCGTCAGCAATAGCCTTTTGAACCATCTCTACACTCATCTCAGTTGAAGAGCTGTAGATATCGTCAATTGACTTGTAGCCTTGCTTATTCTGCATGGCAGCTTTCGGGAAATATTGCGGAGGAGGAAGGATGCCCGTTGTCAATTCTTTAATGAAGTCTTCCTTGGAAATATCACCCAATGCGTAGTTGGTTTGCTTCTGATCACCTAGAAGAGCCGTAGTTTCATCTGACATGTTTTTACCGCACGCGGATCCTGCTCCATGCCCAGGGTACAACACAATATGATCAGGAAGAGGCATTATTTTCTCTCTAAGAGAATCATACAGCGTTCCAGCCATATCTTCCGGAGTCATAGTGCCATTCTTCTGAGCCAGGTCAGGTCGGCCGACATCACCAATGAATAAGGTGTCGCCAGTGTAAATGGAATGAGCCTTTCCATCTTCATCATGAAGAAGGTAGCAGCTTGATTCTGGTGTGTGTCCAGGAGTGTGCAGCAACTTGATCTTGATCTTCCCTAATTCGAAAATCTCACCGTCGTTCGCTTCGATGATATCATAACTGGTCTTTGCAGTTGGCCCGTAAACAATCTTTGCTCCGGTTTTCTTTGCCAAATCAACATGACCACTTACAAAATCTGCGTGGAAGTGTGTTTCGAATACGTACTTAATCTGCGCTCCGCGTTCCTCAGCCATCTTAAGATAGGGCTCAGTCTCACGAAGTGGATCTATAATAGCCGCTTCTCCATCTGATTCGATGTAGTAGGCTGCTTCAGCCAAACATCCAGTGTAGAGTTGTTCTATATACATATCACTTTGTTTTGAATTACAAAGGTAGGTAGTAATGAAATGAAGAAATGTGATTTAAGACACCGTTAAGGTTTGCAGCGCTCAATTTCAGCTATGGACAAAACCCCTCCGGTAGGCATCAAGCTCCTATTCTGGGGGCAGAACCGGATCGTCGTTTTTTCGGGAGAATGTAATCCCTAAAACTATCTCATGTGATCCCGACGTAGCAACACCGACATCACCGATATCAAAATCGTATGCATATCCGATTGTCAAGTTGTTTTTAAACTTGTAACCGGCCATCACCCCAACCGCTGCGGGTAATTGATCAGAGATCAGTGGAGTTCTATAAGAAGCTCCTAGCCACACCATCTCTTGATAGATTCCTCGAACCTGAAGCTCAAACATATCCATCGGAGTAACATACCGTCCAAGAAGATTGGCTTCGATGTCAAAGTCATCATCGATTTCGTACATATATCCGGCGTTCAAGTAATAATGTCTTGAAAGGAGGTTATCTGTTTCGCTGAAATCATCAAAGAATTGAGCCCGCATGTTTGCGATCTGAGGAACATAGATTCCGACATGGAAATTATCGCCTGCGAATCGAACGCCCGATCCAAAATCTGGTGTCCAAATAGACATATAGCCATTGCTTAAGGCAATATCACCCACGTTTTGGAGATTTAGCTTTCCTCCGTCAACAGCAAACTGAAACAATCCCGCTGAGAGTGAGAAACTGAGCTTGTATTCTGTACTAATCTTTAAATGATAAGCATACGAGAGCTGGAGACCGGTCCGTCGGGTATGTCCAACGATGTCGCTAAACACTGCACCGCCTAGACCCATTACATCTGATACAATCGGTCCCTGAAGGCTCAAATAATAAGTCCGCGGGGCGTCTTGAATTCCAACCCATTGGTTTCTGTAAAGAGCATTTGCATGATAGTAGTCATCAGCACCCGTCACTGCCGGGTTGATCATGTACTCGTTCATATAAAACTGAGTCCACTGTTCGAGCTGTTGTGCTTGCGACCACAAAGCCGATACTGAAAAGACGAGAAGTATTAATAGCTTTTTCATGATTCAGTTCTTTATTTCAGGATTGTTACCGGACCGGTGATTAGCTTTTTATAATCATCGTCATTCAAGTCGATGATGTAGTAATAGGTACCAACCGGTAATTTACTTCCCTGGAATGTTCCATTCCATGGCGATACATAACCCGGAGCTGATTCGAATATTGGGTTACCCCAACGATTAAAGATTTTCACGACTGCACTTGGGAACCGATCGATTCGATCGATGAAGAATTCGTCATTAACGCCGTCACTGTTTGGTGAGAATCCACCAACCGGATCAACTACTTTTTCGACCGTTACGATCATGCTGTCAATTCCAGAACACCCATCGGCATCAGTAGCAAATACGTAGTAGGTGATCGTCTCCAAAGGATATACCGTTGGATTCAGAGCAGTAATGTCACTGATATCAATTTCTGGTGCCCAAGTAACTTCAACGCCAGGATTGGCTGTTGGATTACCTCCAATTTCAATGCTCTCCAGTGGTTCGATTGCTCGGTCTCCACCAGCATCCAGTCCTGGACCGTCTGTTTCGTAGATGTAAACCGTATCACGACTTACACAAACACCGTTGATTCCTTCTACGACGTACATGGAAGTATCGCCCGTCACAGATACAATAGCTGAGTTACTTTCCGTGTGAATCGTTCCATTCGCGTTCAACCATCTCACAGAAGTTGCTCCTGAATCAGTTGCTGAAATCGGAATGGTTTGATCGTTCGGACAAACTTCGAAGTCATCCAATGCGGTGACCTCTACAAAGAACTGTGCTTCTAATTCGAACGTATCTAATACGACACATCCACTGTCATCGGTGAGCTGAAGAACATATGTTCCAGCTAAGGCGCCTGTTAAGTCTTGAATTGAGAGTGTGTCGCCGTTGTCACCCATCCACAAGTACGAATATGGCGGAGTATCACCGGTGACCGTAACAAATACAGATCCATCACCTGTGTTTGTACAAGTAGGTTGTTCTACCGTATCTACGGTCATCACAATCGCCGTAGCTCCGCTTACATTGATGCTCGTAACGAACTCGCAGTTGTTGGCATCAGTAACGGTTAATCCGTAAAGCCCAACACAGAGATCAGTCAGTGTTGTATCCGTGTCGCCGTTACTCCAGCTGTATGTATATGGACCCGTTCCACCAGCAGCGCTGATGGTAATTGAACCATCACAGTCGCTTCCGCAGACCACAGATTGTACTTCTTGAACTTCTAGATAAATCTCTTCTGGTGTATCGATCTCATAGATGTCAAATGCAAGGCATCCATTGTCGTCAGTGACGGTTATCGTATCAGGTCCGGCACAAAGAGCTGTGTCGTCCTCGGCTACTCCTCCACTCGACCACGCAAAGCTGTACGGCGTTGTACCACCCGTTATAGATATGAACACCGCTCCATCACACTCGCCAAAGCAACTGACATCGTCAATGTTGTCGAGTGCAATACTCGGAGCATTGTTGTTATTCAAGACAACGTTGATCGTATCCTCACATCCCGCCGAATCAACGATTCTAACATTGTAGATACCAGCAGCAAGGTTTATTGCAACTTGAGTATTCTGTGGAGGCAATAGAGCCGATCCAGAAGCATCGAGCCACTCATAAGTGTATGGTCCGCCGTTTCCTCCAGCAGCAGTAACGCCAATCATACCATTTGCTTGTTGGCAATCAGGTTCGATCATGCTATCAACGGTCATGGTGATCGCAGCTGGATCCGTTAGGTTGAATGTCAAACTATCGGAACATCCAGCAGTATCAGTGATCGTCACACTATAAAGACCAGCGCAGAGATCCGAAAGACCCGTTGTTGTGTCTCCTGTATTCCATAGGATGCTGTAAGGTGGCAAGCCACCAGATATGTTCAATGATATCGATGCATCGCATTCTCCTGGACAACTAATGTCATTTACGGTAGACACAATAACGAATGGCTGAGGATCGGCAAGAACTACCGAATCAACAATCACTTGTCCTGTACTATCTGTAAGTGTCAATGTGTAAGTACCAGCACACAGGTTGCTGATGGTATCGGTCGTACCACCATTCGACCATGCGTATGTGTATGGAGTAGTTCCACCTCCAACGTTGGCTACGATCATTCCATCGCATCCTCCACCTTGACAGCTGATTTCTGTAACGTCAAACGTCAAGAGTAGCAGCGTCGGCTCCGTAATCGTAATTGTATCTACGGTCGAGCAACCGTTCGTGTCCGTTGCTGTGACAATGTATGTTCCTGCACAAAGTGTGTCAGCAGTATTTCCATTGTCCCCATTTGACCAATTGAAGGTCACAGTTCCAAGTGAGCTAACCACTGTGGCTGTTGCTGAACCATCACAAGCGCCTTGTGCAGAGGCATTGATACCGGCAAGACTAATATCTGGTCCATCCGTTTCAGAAACCGGATACAAGAATTCTGCAGTACATCCATCGACATCAGTAACTGTGAGATCGTATGCTCCGAAACACAAGGAATCAAGCGTTGATGTCGTATCTCCTGTCGACCACATGAACGTTAATCCACCTGCTCCACCAGAATATGTTGCCGAAATCTCACCGTCACAATCTCCGCAAGTTGCGTCCGTAATCGTAATTCCAGATTGAACGATTGCTGCTGGCTCCGTGATTTGGAATGTATCCAATAAGGAGCATCCATCAATATCTGTAATGGTCACTCTATGCTCTCCTGCACAAAGACTGTCCGCTAGGACCGTTCCATTTCCATTTGAAGGAACTGGATCCCAAGTAATGGTATATGTTCCTCCGCCTCCACTTGGTGCAAGTAGAATGCTACCATCGCACTCTCCACTACAAGAAGCGTTGGCGATTGTTTCGTTGCCGAAAATTTCGGTTGGCTCAATAATGTTGAAGGTTACAATTGTATCACAACCACCACCGTCGTCAATTGTGACCGTATATGGTCCCGCACTCAAGTTTGTGTTGCTTGCTGTATTACCAGCTCCGTTACTCCATGTGTAGGTATAAGTTCCCGACCCACCTGTTGGTGAGAGAATAATTGACCCGTCATCGGCGCCGAAGCACGTGATCATTGAAACAGCTGCGTTAGGGTCAACAGGTGTCGGTTCTGTAATGGTAATCGTATCCACACTCACACAACCTTGATCGTTAGTCAATTCAACGGCATAGGTTCCAGCACATAGACCGGTAACGGTGTCCGTTGTTCCCACAACCGATCCTGATCCGAAGTTCGTCCACTCAACTGTACAAGGAGCGAATGTGCATGTGTAAGTCGCATATACTTCACCGTCACAGTTTCCACATGTGGCGTTCATTCCAGACGCAGTGACAGTATCAGCACTGTCAGCGTTTATCAATACGTTTTCTATGGTGAAGCAGCCTGCTGAGTCCGTAATTGTAACGGTGTTAATTCCAGCGCACAAGGAGTCATTCGTTGCTCCTGTTTGACCATTGTCCCACAAGAATGTAAATGGTGTTCCATTTCCTCCTGTCGGATTAGCTGTTGCCGTTCCATCGCAGACTGTGCAACTCGACGCCACAATTGCGCTGAATGTTGTTGCAATTCCTGCTGGATCAACGATCGTCACACACTCAATTTCAGTACAGAGATTTCCATCTGTAACCGTCACGCAGTATGTACCCGCCGGAAGGTTAGTTTCTGTTTGACCCGTGTTACCCGAAGGCCACAAGTAAGAATAGGTTGGCGTACCACCTGAAGCGGTCACCGTTGCCGCACCATTCGAATCACCAGGACAAGACGGGTTGGTCGTAGAGTCAACTGTAATAACAATTGGCGTTGGCTCTGTTATCACAACAGTATCCGTTGCTGTACATGATCCTCCGTCAGATGCAGTAACAATGTACGTTCCTGCTGTCAAGTTGTTGATCGTATCTCCAATTTGAGAAGTACCACTCCATGTGTAGGTATATGTGCCACTTCCTCCAGCGGCCTGTGCTTCTGCACCACCGTCAGATCCCCCATTACAACTTACACTGTCAATTATAGATGCAATCACCGTGAGTCCAGTAGTAGGTTCCGTGATCGTTACACATGCTGTGTCCGAACAGCCATTTCCATCCGTAACAGTTACACAATGGCTGCCCGCAGCAAGTCCAGTTTCAACTGCACCGGTACCGCCTGATGGCCATAGGAAAGTATATCCTGATCCAACAGTTCCGCCAGAACCGGAAGCATTCGCTGTTCCGTCTGATCCACCGAGACAAGAAACGTTGGTAGAAGTGTCAATACTGGCAACTACCGGTGTCGGTTCAGTAATGGTGATGGTATCAAACGATACACATCCAGAATCATTGGTAAGCTGCACGAAGAAGTCGCCCGCCCAAAGGCCAGTGACAGTGTCTTGAGTTCCAAGAAGTGTGGTTCCACCGACTTCGTACCATTCAACATTACAAGGAGCTGCAGTACATACATAGCTCGCCGCTCCAATTCCTGAAGAATCACCGTTGCACAGTGTGTTTTGAACTACAGATGCGAATACTGTATCTGCTCCGAGATTGGGAACATTTACAGAGAATGAATCTGCACAACCATTGTTGTCTGTGACTGTCACAATGATAATTCCAGCGCAAAGGCCTGTTTCGGTAGAGTCAGTGCCACCGCTTGGCCATGAGTAATTGTATGGTGAAGATCCACCGGTAACATTGACTGTGGCTGATCCATTACACGACCCGCAGCTTGTTGGGTTGACATTCGAGAATGTCGCTGTCAATCCACCTGGATCTGTGAGACATTGAGTTGCTGACCCTGTACAACCATTATCATCTGTAACGGTAACAGTGTAACAACCTGCAGTAAGTCCATTAATTGTTTGAGATGAAGCCCCTGTACTCCAGTTATAGGAAACGTAGGTTCCTGATCCTCCTGTTCCATTTGCGGTGATGGTTCCGTCATTTCCACCAGGGCAGTCTGGATTTGTAGGGTTGAATGTTGCGGAAACCACTGTTGGATCTACGAGCGTTACACAAGCTGTGTCTTCACAAATTCCTCCATCCGTAACAGTCACACAATATGTTCCAGCTGCAAATACAGTAGTGTCATTCGTTGATCCGCCCGGCCACAAGAATGTATAGGTTCCTGAACCGCCAGTAGCAGAGGCTATCACAGTCCCACTATCACCATTACAAAGAGGTTGGGCAAGAACCGATGCAGATGCATCCAGCCCTGTTCCGGGCTCCGTAATCAATATTTGATCCGTAGCTGTGCAGCCATTGGCATCTGTTATTGTGACCGTAACCATACCAGCTGGAAGAGCTGTAGCAGAATCGACGATTGATCCGTTCGACCAACTGAAAGAGTAAGTCGGTGTACCACCTGACCCTGAAGCAAATGCCTTTCCATCGGTTCCGTTGAAGCAAACATTGTCAACAGTAGAGTCAATGCTCGCAGTAAGGACAAGGGGCTCGTCGATAATAATACAAACGGTATCTGTACAAGATGTACTCGTGTCAGTAACGGTGACGCAGTATGTTCCAGCGGTCAATCCAGTCACCGCAGCTGATGTGGCACCGGTAGACCAGTTGTACGTGTAGTTTCCAGTCCCTCCAGTTGCTGACGCTTCTGCATCACCATCGGTTCCACCATTACAAGAAACATCACCACTGTCAATGATTGAAGCGATTATTCCAGTTGGAACAGTGAGAATGTAGCATGTTGAATTTTGGCAAAGATTATTGTCTGTGGCTGTCACGCAGTACGTTCCAGCAGTAAGACCAGTGATGGTCGGACCGCCACCTCCAGTTGACCATGCATATGTATACCCAGGTGTACCTCCAGAAGCATTCGCTGTGAGCGTTCCATCATTTCCAGGTCCGTTGCAAGAAATGCTCGTTTCTGTAATCGCAATGGATATCGTATCCGGCTCATCAATATTGACGGTATCCGTATCAACACATCCACTATCGTCTGTGATTGTTACCGTATATATTCCTGCTACGAGGAATGAGACTGTGTCATTCGTGAAGCTGTTGTTCGTTGATGACCCATTGCTCCAAGAGTAATCGTATGGCGGGTTCGTGCCACCAAGTGGGGTTGCATATGCCATTCCATCATTACCGCCGTTGCAAGAAGCATCGGAGATCCAATTTGCCTCAGCTGTAAAACCTGATGGAGCTGTAATAACAACAAAACCCGTATCTAAACATCCGTGTGAATCCGTGACAATAACGCTGTAAGTTCCTGCCGTAAGATTGGATATGGTATCCGTTGTCGCTGCGGTATTCCAAACGTAGCTGTATGGGGCTGTTCCACCACTAACACTGACAGAAGCCTGACCTGTACCCGAACCTCCGCAACCTGAATTCAGAGTATCCATTGTAAGAATGAGGTCTGTTGGTTCTCCGACAATCACTGTATCGAATCTGATACACCCAAATCCTGTTTCGAGCCTCAATAAATATGTTCCTGCGCACACATTACTAAACGTATCTCCTGTATTGATAACAGTGGTTGTATCAGGAAATACAAACCACTCTAAAGGATCGCAAGAGAAACATGTGTATGATGCAACGACTTCACCATCACAATCTCCGAAGCAATTCGCATCGGTAACAGATGTGCTGATGGTAGGTGTAAACAAATCACTCACGGTTGCTGTGTCAGCACCTGAACATCCATCGTCATCCGTAACGGTTACTTGATAGATTCCAGAGCAAAGTGCGTTCTGTGTGTTGGTAGTACTGTTGGAAGTATCTATCTGTCCACTACTCCATGTATAGATGTATGGTGTCGATCCGCCACTCACTGTGGCAGTAGCTGTACCAGTACAGAAGAAGCAGAAGCTATTAGTGGTAGATAAGGTAACTGCAACGGTAGTTCCATCCGAAATTGTTGTGGAGGCTGTTTGGAAACAGCCATTATCATCTGTAATTGTTACAGTATGCGTTCCAGCTGTGAGTGCAAAAGCAGTATCGGTTGTCTCGCCATTTGTCCACAAGTATGAATATGGAGATGTTCCTCCACCGCCGACCGCGACTGCCTGACCATCATTACCTCCTGCACACGTAGGCGAAGAAGTCGAACTGATTGATGCCGTGACAGCGGATCCAGGTTGAGTAATATCGACCTCAGATGTATCGGTGCAACCGTTGACATCAGTGACAGTAACGGTATATGTTCCAGCAGGAACCCCAATTAAAGAATCATTCGTAGAACCGTTTGACCAAACATAAGTCACAGTCGGAGCGGCTCCGGCATGTGTAACAGTCGCTACACCAGTTGAATCACCATTACAATCAACATCTGCGACGACAACACCCGTTGCGTTCCAGTTACAACCGCATGTATCGTCAACTACCACTACGGCAGTATCGGTACAATTATCATTATCCGTCACTGTCACCGTGTAGGTGTTGGCGAGCAAGCCCGTTATCGTCTGGGATGATCCGCCATTACTCCAGCTAAAGCCAAATGGCGCAGATCCACCGACCATGGACACAGAAGCCGATCCTACAGAAGTGGTACAGCTATCGTCAGCTATTAATATTCCATTCGCTACAAACCCTGCTGCTGTTACCAGTGTTACAGAAGCGCTATCCTGACATCCATTTGCGTCCTCGGCAATTACTTCATACACTCCTCCAGCTAATCCCGTGATCGCCGCAGTGTTGCCACCATTACTCCACGTATATGTTATTGTTCCAGTACCACCGGTTGCCAATGCTTCGGCTTCTCCGTCATCGTCGTCGCAAGTCGGGTCAAGAGAATCAATAATAGAGACAGAAACGGCAGTCGGTTCAACCAAGTTGACCTGCCCAGTATCAGAACAATTGTTCGTGTCTGTAACTATCACGGAATATGCCCCAGCCGAAAGTCCGAAGATCGAATCGTTCGTTGAAGTCGTATTCCATAAGAATGTGAAGTTCCCTGTACCTCCAGTGACGACAGCATAGGCCTCACCGTCATCAATTCCATTACAACTAGGATCAAGAGAATCCATGGTCAATGTAAATGCGTTTGGCGGACTGATTGTCTCATCTGTCACTGCCGTACAACCGTTATCATCTGTGACTGTAACTGTATATGTACCGGCAGTCAAGCCAGTCTGCACCTGTGCAGTTGAACCATTACTCCATTCAAATGTGTAGGGAGCAGTTCCTTGGATTCCAAAACCTGTTGCGGTTCCATCCGTGCTATTCTGACATGTCGGGTCAGTAGAATTCGCCCCGGCAAAGAGAGGTAATGGGTCAGTTAATGTTGCGGAGTCAGTTCCTGTACAACCATTATCATCAGTTACTGTAACAATGTATGTCCCAGCGGTAAGATTATTTGCAACCGAATCATTGTCACCGTTGCTCCATGCGTATGCATAAGGTGCTGTTCCACTCGATCCACTTGCTATGATAATACCAGAGTTCTCTCCACTACAAAGCGGGTCGCCGGCTGTATCGATGGATACAGTCAACCCAGTAAGTGGTTGAGTAATAACGACAGTTGCAGAATCTGGACATCCATTTACGTCCTCAGCAGTAACAGTGTAGGTGCCACCAGAAAGACCTGTGATCGAAGTCCCAGTTCCACCATTGCTCCAATTATAAGTTATGGTTCCTGTGCCACCTGTAGCCAATGCAGTTGCATCACCATCATCAGCGCCAGCGCAGGTAACGTCGGTTGAATCGGTAATAGAAACTGAAATGGCAGTTCCAGGTTCAGTAATCGTAATGGAATCCACTCCAGTACATCCCGCTCCGTCCTCAGCTGTTACCAGGTAGGTTCCAGCCGTGAGCCCGGTTTCAGTCGCACCTGTAGCTCCGGTACTCCATGTATAGGTATAAGCGCCCCCGTCTCCGCCCGAGGCACTCGCGGTTGCGTCACCATCGTTACCTCCAAGACAATTCACGTTATTGGAAGTGAAGGAGATCGTGATTGCTGGTGCATTATTGAGAACCACAGTAAGTGAATCATCACAACCAGAAAGGTCAGTTGCAGTTACGGTATAAGTTCCTGCTGGTAGGTTGTTGAGCGCAGCGCCCGTTGCGCCTGTATTCCAGTTGTAAGTATATGGCCCACCATCGCCGCCTGTTGCCAGAACAGTGATAGAACCTGAGCTGTCACCCGCACAAGCAGGTTGAGTCACACTTGTTGTATCTATGAATAGTGTGTCTGGTTGATCGATGGTCAAACAAAGCGTGTCAGAGCAAGAAGTTCCTCCAGATGAATCAGTAAGTGTAACGCAATAATTACCAGCTAAAAGTGTGGTTTGTGAGCTTCCTGTTCCACCTCCTGGCCAAGAATATGAAAATGCTTGAGTTTGTGGAATAAAAGCGATATAGTCGTTGGTCGCGGTGAAGTTGGCTTGGTTACGTCCCGTTGCCGTAATGCCCAATGTACCGCCGGTGTTTTCAAGACCTTGAGTGTGGTTTCCACCATCCGGGTCAAGCACAGTTCCAAAAATCTCAATGATGTTGGACGTCTCATACAAGACTATTTGAAATGTTACATCATCATTGTTTGGGTAGTGCGGAATTTCAAAAAAATTGACCACCAATATTCTGTAAGGAGAAGTTCCTTCCGTATAGTACGATATCTGTCCGCCTCCTCCTGGGTCGAGATCTTCCCAGAAACCAGCAATCAGGTTATTTGGTGTTCCTGTATTTGGGACACTTTGCCCCGTACAACATCCATTTGCAGTGCTATTGTCAAATGTTATAAATCCGTTAGTTGATATTCTAAACTGAGTATACGTAGTTCCATAAAAGTCGAAATTGAAGCCAATATTGATTTGATTCGAAACACCATCATCAATAGATCCTGATCCAAGGCTGAAGTTAGTCGCCCCATTATAATCATACGGGTATGGATTATGCGACCCATTCGTTTGGTCGATAACATAATCACTCGTATTTGAAGAAAATGCAAATCCTCCGTGACCTGAAATATAAGCCTGCCCATCGGCTGCACCACCACAAGAGGCGTCAAAACTTGAGTCTGTAACCCCATATACGACGGGCGCTTCAACTATAAATACTGTATCAATAAATGAACAGCTAGTAGCATTCTGAGTGACCGTTACAATATTTAGACCTTGACATAGGTCTGTTGTAAGGGCGGTTGAAGAACTATTATCCCAGGCATAGGTTCGCGAACCGGAAGGCGGGAAGGTGGTAATGCTCGCCTCACCGATGCATGTGTCATGGCACGTTGGCTCAATGCTGTTAAATCCTCCAGAAAAGAAGGTAGTTCCGTCACCCACATTTTGGAAGTATGCCGTATCAGAAGTTCCATCACTGCTATCGTATGCTACGACGGTGTAAGAAATCGGAGCCAAGTTGACAAAGTGATTTGAATCTTGAGTAACAATGGTCAACGGTGGCCCAAAAATCACTTGAAATCCAAATGGTCCTATTCCGCCGGTCGTGTTGATGGTGATTTCACCATCATCATTTCCAGCACATGTCTCATCCACAATGTCCACACTCGTAATAGAGATGGGTGGCGATTGCTCATTGACAATCACAATAATTTCTTGAGCTGATTTCCCGGTGATAGGAGAGCCATTGTCTTCAGCACTAATCGTGAATACATGCCTTCCAACATCTGCAGCAGTTGGTGTCCAGCTCACAGTCATGGTAGCCGCGTTACCGGACGTAGAGACAGAAGTTGATGATCCATTCAACCAGCTAGTCGCCGTACTTAAAAGGGTCAACGTTTCAGATCCCGTACCAGTAAACGTTAAATCGAAACTCGCAGCTTGAGCAGTGTCTATTTCGATGACAAAAGGCGATGATTCCGTACAAGCAACTTCGTTTGAAATCGATGAAGCGATGGTGGGACCATCATTGGTACAACTCCCATTCACGTAGAATTGGAAATCACGATATGACAAGCTGATTAGATTTCCTGTTGCTTTATCATACTCCTGAATCTGAAGAGCAATTTGATAATGACCGGTGTCTGTCGGTGAGGTGAAATAAATAATTCCACGTTCAGTTCCTAGACTGTCCCCACTTTCAATTGGGTCTGCCAGTGTAAATCCTGATGCATATGAAATATTTGATCCACTGCTCGCTCCCGTTTGTGGTTGTCTAAATGAAATAACAAGACTATCGTCTTCTGCATCGGTAATCTGTGGATCCCACTCGATGTCTGATCCAGAACACACATACGGATTCATATTGGCTCCTATGGAAGGAACACTGTTCGTAGAATCTACGGCAAAGTACATCTGCATGAAAACTCGCAATCGGTCGCTCGTTGATGAACCACTGTTATTGAGATTTTCGGCATTAATTCTGTCGGTTGGATAAATCCTAAAGGTTACTGGGTTGCATCCTGAATAATCTGAAATAGGAACGGTGTTTTCGTAGATGGCAGCGAATCTCCCTAAGAAACTGCCCGAAGCACAAGTCGTGGTCACACCATTCGCATCGCTGATGTTCGACTCACTAACAAATCCTAGTTTGACTAACGGACCGCCACAATTCTGTAAGAGCAGAATTGTATCCGTGGTACTAATTGATCCGGGGCAATCGTGGGCGATTATGGCCTGAAGTGTGACACTGTCACCGGTACCATTGATCGATGCATTTAAATCGGTTCCAGCATAGAAGTTCGAATTGTTCGGAACTGTCTGTGCGTATAGGTTTGATGATAAACAGAAATAGCAAATCACGCTTAGCGTGAATACTAATCGATTAAGTAGGTTCATGATGCGATTCATTCTCTGACTCAAATTTACGTGGAAAAAGCGCAGAAAGCGTAGTTCCTCTACCGTTCACGTAAATTGATTATCCATGGTTGGGTGTGGATTAATCATACTAGCGACGGTCAGAGGGTTCAGCCCAACAACAAAAGGGAAAAGAAATGCTACAAAGTAGTGTAGATGCACGCTTTAAGGTCGAATGAAAACCTAGTCCAGTTTCAAAACAGCAAGGAATGCCTCCTGAGGAATTTCAACAGAACCAATCTGCTTCATTCTTTTCTTTCCTTTTTTCTGCTTTTCGAGGAGTTTTCTTTTTCTCGTAATGTCTCCACCGTAGCATTTTGCCGTCACATCCTTTCGAAGAGCCTTCACTGTCTCTCTCGAAATAATTTTAGCTCCAATTGCTGCTTGAATCGCAATTTCAAATTGCTGTCGCGGAATGAGCTCCTTAAGCTTCAAGCATATCTTTTTTCCGAGAGTATGAGCGTTATCCCGATGAATCAATGCCGACAACGCATCCACTTGATCTCCATTAAGCAGAATATCCATCTTGATCAGATTCGATTTCTGATAATCGGTTGGGTGATAGTCGAAAGAAGCGTATCCCCTGGATATTGATTTTAAGCGATCGTAGAAGTCAAACACAATCTCTGCAAGCGGCATTTCAAAAGTCAATTCAACACGGTCCGATGTAAGATAGACCTGATTCTTCATGATGCCTCTCTTTTCAATACAAAGATTCATGACGGCGCCAACAAAGTCAGATTTGGTAATGATTTGAGCATTGATAAATGGCTCTTCCACACTTTCTAAATGGACCGGATCAGGAAAATCTGATGGATTATTCACGATCATTTCCTCTCCTCCGCTGGTAAAAGCATAATAAGACACGTTCGGCACTGTCGTGATAACGATCATGTTGAATTCCCTCTCGAGCCTCTCCTGAATGATTTCCATGTGGAGCATTCCGAGGAAACCACATCTAAAACCAAAGCCAAGAGCAGCGGAGCTCTCCGGTTCGAAGGTTAAGGATGCATCATTCAGCTGCAGTTTATCCATGCAATCTCGAAGCTCTTCGTATTCATCTGTATCAACTGGATAGATTCCTGCAAATACCATCGGTTTCACATGCTCAAACCCCTCAATTGCCTTGTCGCATGGTCGCTCGACGTGCGTGATGGTGTCACCCACCTCAATTTCTTTGGCTTGTTTTATTCCTGAAATAATGTAGCCGACGTTTCCAGCGGCAACTTCCTTTCGTTTCTCAGGGGTCAATCGAAGAATTCCGATCTCATCCGCATGGTACGCTTTTTCTGTGTGAAAAAACTTCACGCGATCATTCGTTGTCAGCGTTCCATTCAAAACCCGGAAGTAAGCTATCACACCTCTGAATGGATTAAAAACGCTGTCGAAAATCAGAGCTTGTAGTGGTGCGTCTGGATCTCCTTTGGGTGCAGGGACCTTGTTGATGATCGCTTCAAGTAGCTCGTCCACGCCAGCGCCTGTTTTACCACTCGCAGCAACAATGTCTTCACGATTACAACCTAGCAGCTCTTCCATTTCATCCTTGACCTCTTCGGGCATCGCACTCGGCAAGTCCATTTTATTCAAGACGGGAATGATCTCAAGATCGTGTTCCATGGCCAAATAAAGATTGGATATGGTCTGCGCTTCAATTCCCTGACTGGCATCTACGAGCAAAAGTGCTCCTTCGCATGCGGCAATCGCTCTCGATACCTCGTATGAGAAATCAACATGACCCGGAGTGTCAATGAGATTCAGAACATACTCTTCCCCTTCGTGGGTGTGGTTCATCTGAATCGCGTGACTTTTAATCGTAATCCCACGCTCTCGCTCGAGATCCATATCATCCAAAGTCTGTTCTTTCAGATCACGATCACTCACAGTACCGGTAGCCTGCAACAACCTGTCTGCGAGCGTACTCTTCCCGTGGTCAATATGGGCAATAATGCAAAAGTTTCTGATGCGCTTCATGCACGAAAATTGGGGTGCAAAACTAACTTAAATATCTCTCAGAAAATTAGAATCAACTGGCCTGAAGACGTCGCTGTGCTTCCATGACGTACTTGCCTAGAATGTCAAATTCTATGTTGACTAAATCACCTTCTTTCAATTGTTTGAAGTTGGTGTGCTCATATGTGTATGGAATAATCGAAACAGAGAATGAATTGGCGCTCGCATTGACCACGGTAAGGCTAGTACCGTTGACCGTAATGCTTCCTTTCGAAACGACCAACGCACTGTCAGAACTTTCAAAAGTGAAATGATAATTCCTCGATCCATCTAATTCTTCAATGTGGGATACTTGTGCGGTTTGATCTACATGACCTTGCACTATATGACCATCGAAACGACCACCTGCTGTCATGCATCGTTCGAGATTAATCTTCTGTCCTTCGTTCCAAGTTGAAAGCGTGGTCCTCGCAAGTGTCTCATCAATTGCTGTGACCTGGAATTGATCTTTTTCGAATCCAACCACGGTCAAACAAACGCCATCATGTGCAATGCTCTGATCAACCTTCAACTCGTTCGTGAACGGCGATGAAATCCAAAAATGTGCGTTTGATCCTTCCCTCTCGGCTGTTTCCAATGTGCCAAGAGCTTCAATAATTCCCGTAAACATCTACTGTGCTAGCGTTTTATCACCTTCTCGCATGAGGTGAACATAACTGTTCAGCTCGCGTGGTTTAATTCCCGCCAAAAATATCTCATTCACGATACAAGCATAGAAATAGACTCCATCCGGTAGTGGATTGCCAGTTCGAATATCGCTTCCATCCCACATAATCTCTGGATCTGTGGTATGAAAAACTTCGACTCCCCAACGGTTAAAAATGTGAATGTCAATACTCTCGACAAATCTGAACTGATCTGGAAGAGGCACAAAAAAGTCATTTCGACCATCGGAGCCCGGAGTGAAAATATTTGGAAGTTCGTACAGCGGACAATTATCGATGCATTTTGGCTCGCCAAAGTCGCTCTCATTTCCGAAGCTATCCACCGCCACAATAGCATAGCAACCCGCAATTGAACCGGTGGAATAATGAGTGTACTCGGTCTCATCAGGGTCGTCAATTTGAACCAGAAGATCTGGGAACTCTCCTAAAATTGGAGAGAAGTAGATTCGATATCCGATAACATCATCCGTCTTCGGGCAGTGTTCATTTGGGTTCACCCAACTCAGATATGTATGCTCTAAATCGCAATCGCCATCCACAATCTGGTTCGGCGGGCTACAAGGCGGTTCGTTATCAATGGGCGTTCCAACATGAATTTGTGACCAGTTGGTCAAGGTCTGAGGAAAGTCAACGCTTGAATATTTTCCGACCGAAAGGACTTTGTACCGGTACTTGCGTAGATTGACGAGATTAGAATCGATGTATTCCGGAATCAGTGTCGTATCTAATGGATAGTACACTCCTTGTGAATCTGAATACTCTTTATACACAACGTAATAGTCGTTCTTCCAAGGTACGTCGAGGTTCCAAGACAGTCTTAGCTTATTGTCTCCCGGAGAGGAAGTCAAATAAACCGAGGTGGCAGCTCGTGAACTCCCAACAAGTTCTTCGCTCGGTCCACTGTACAATTGAATACGATAGATGTACTGGTCTTTTTCCGTGTTCAGATCCGTATCCACAAATAGCGTATCAAGTTTGCTGAATGTGTTCTCGGCATTCGTCGCAAATACTTCTTCGAAATCCGCAGAACCAACAGAATTGCGGAAGAGCTTGTAGCGATAAGGGGAAGGCCACTTGCTCTCATCAAGTTCCGTTGGGTTGAACCATGCGACACTGTCAGTTCCATTTGAACGATCCGTTGAATTAATACTCACCTTGTTCATTATAGGAACATCTCCAATTAATTCTCCTAGCTCCTCAGGTGAAGGATAGCTCTGACTATTGTCATCGAATTGTACGACGATCATGTAAGCATATCTCACTCCATGATTCAATCCCGTTCCATCATTATCATCCACGAAACGGCGGGTTTCGCTTGCGTCTCTTTTTGCAACAAATTCATATCCTATCCCATCCGGAACTCCTGTGATGCAGTTCGAACCAACATAGCCTGTAGAGTCTGTGCTTCTGTATATTGAATACTCCGATGCATTGTCGCAGTCAGGTGTTGTCCATTCTAAGATGAGGGATGTTCCCTGTGGTTCAATGCTCGTAATCAATACTCCGGGATCAACCACTTGAATTTTAGTCGTTTCGAAATAGACTAATTCCGCAGGTAGATCGAGATCTTCCTTCGCCTTCCAATACATCCAGTAAGGAACATTTCGAGCATGGGTACAATTCGTTTGCCACCTCAAGGTTAAATTGAGTGGCGTAAAGCCTGAAACGGTATCTCCTGGAACCAGAATTCCACCATTCCCATCATCGAGCGGAAAACCAACAGCCGTCAATTCAATACGATTGCTATCTACATCTGATGCCGTGGCCGTCAATTGCAATAAATCTCCAGCAGTAACGCATGCAGCCTTAGTAACAGAAATGCTCGGTGGCGAACTTGAACAAGGTGGTCCAATACTGATCTGCATATCGCGAAGAATCGATCCTACTTTATATATCTCTCCACTGTTGTCATTCGTCCTGTATTCTTCAATCAGGATGGCAATGTTGTAGAGTCCTTGTTGTTGCGGTGATATCCAAGACAGCGTTCCTGAGACAGGATCGAGGTTAAGCACATTATTCGGTCCTGCTTGAATTTGGTTTGGGTATTGGTAGCCAGATATGCTAGTCCCATTAAATGAGCGACACGGAACGAGGGTGTAAACCAAACTATCCCCCTCTGGATCTACTGCACCCGGATTGTGGTAAAACGGGGTGCTGACGCATCCATTGTCAATTGGAGGATTTTGCAATACAGGTGCATTATTTCCTCCACTACCAACATCAATTGTAATGTAGCTCTCGATGTAAAATGGAACATTATCTGATCCAACAATATTTAGAATTCCCCCAATTCTCATCGGGTCTTCCATACTCACTCTGTAAGTTCCAGGACCGGGATATGCATGTTGGGTCTGATAGACATTATACCGCGTGTTAGTCCCTGGCAACACCTCGCCAGCGCGCGCTCCGCCACTACAGTCAGGACTGACAGGTCCATTTTTTCTGAGAACAGTCTGCCTTGTTCCATCTCCAAAATGAAGTTCAAGTTCACATCGATCCGCAGCAGCACTCTGACCATCGGTCTTGGTGTACGTAATGATTGAGATTCTATAGAGGAAGGGATTATCATTGACCCGCTGGTAGAGAATTTCTCCTGCTCTATTATGTGTAGCATAACCAGAACTTCCAAGTGAGAATAACACGAGGACAGCGAAAAGCATTTTGAAACTCTGTTGCCACATAATAATTAGACGTCGAAAGTCCGTCCACCGTTGACCTCTGGTTGGCTACATTTGAAGTCTGGGCAGATTATCAAATTAAGACATTTTGACGAGAAGTATCCAGTCTTGCTTACAGATAAGTCCTTAATAATTCGAAAATGGCTCAACCGAAAAAGCTGAGAGTTGGAATCTCATGTGGAGATATTAACGGAATTGGGCTTGAAGTGGTATTGAAATCCGTTTCGGATTCTCGAATTTATGAGCAATGCATTCCGGTCGTATATGCATCGAAGCAAGTTGTAGAAGAGACTCTCAAAATCACCGAACTTCCGGATGTTGAGCTGCATCACGCGAATGGCATAGACACCGTCGAGCAGGATAAGCTAAATGTTATCAATTCATGGTCCCACGAAGTGAAACTAGAATTCGGTAAGTCCACCACGACTGGTGGGCAATGTGCGTTTGCATCCCTCAAGTCGGCTACCGAAGATTTGGCATCAGGAAAAATTGATGTTCTGGTTACCGCCCCAATAAACAAGAAGAACATTCAATCAGAAAAATTTGACTTTCCAGGCCATACGGAATTCTTGGCAGACTATGCTAATGAAGACAATCCTCTAATGATTCTTGCGCACGAAGGACTTAGAGTCGCCCTCGTATCAGGGCACATTCCACTGAAAGAAGTTTCCAGCAACTTGAGTCAGGAATTGATCCTCACCAAGATTGAAGTATTTAATCGTGCATTAATCCAAGATTTTGGAATTGTGAAACCACGGATTGCCGTATTGGCTCTAAATCCCCATGGGGGCGATGAAGGCTTGTTGGGTGATGAAGAAATAAAAATCATCTCTCCCGCCATTAGCGAAGCGCGCGAAAAAAACCTCCTGGCTTTCGGCCCATTTCCTGCTGATGGTCTTTTTGGATCTCATCATCGCTCCAATTACGATGGAATTCTAGCAATGTATCACGATCAAGGATTAGCCCCATTTAAATCAATCGCATTTGAGGATGGTGTAAATTTTACGGCAGGTTTACCAGTGGTGCGAACTTCCCCCGATCACGGTGTAGCCTATGATATTGCTGGGGAAAACATGGCCTCTGAACGCTCTTTTAGACAGGCCATTTTTGCGGCTTTAGATATTTATCAGAGCAGAGAAAGACACAAGGAGATGACGTCAAACGTTCTCGAAAAACATACTACTAAAAGGAAAGAAGTTTAGGTGGCTGTTTTTCAAGCTATTCATTACATTTGCAACCCTTTTTTGAAACGCTCTTTGAAACCTCAACAATCATACGAACTGCAGTTTATTGGACTGAAAGAAGGTAAGCATGAAATGGATTGGTCAATCGGTTATGATCTTTTTGAAGATCGACAAGCCGAGGAAATCATAGACACTCATTTGCTTACACATCTTAGCATCGAAAAGAAGGAAAGGTTAATGAACCTCTACTTTGAAATTGATGGGACGGTTAAAGTGAATTGCGATCGTTGTGGAGAATCGTTTGATTTTCAGTTGTCTACAGAGAATGAATTAGTAGTTCGCTTTGCGAACGAAACCGATTTCAGCGATGACGACGTGATATTTTTGGACGACTCCAAATACAAGGTTGACTTAAGTCAGCACTTGTATGAGTTTGTGATGACTGCATTGCCGAGAAGAAGAATTCACGATGATGGAGAATGCAATGAAGAGGTTTTAAATCTGTTAGACGGAGAAGAAGAGGAAACGAACGAAAACGAAATTGATCCCCGGTGGGAAGCGCTTAAAAAATTGAAAAACTAGTTTGAACCATGGCACATCCTAAACGCAAAATATCCAAGACAAGAAGGGATAAACGCAGAACACACTACAAGGCTGAATTGCCAACTATAGCAACCTGTCCAACAACGGGTCAGCCACATATATATCACAGAGCTCATTGGTACGAAGGCAAACTCTATTACAAGGGTAAGGTTGTAATGGAGAAAGAGTCCATGGCCTAACAGCCTGCGATGAAGATCGGACTCGACGTACTTGGTGGGGACTTTGCACCCGACGTAAATGTATCAGGCGCACTTCAAGCTCGTGAAGAGCTGGGAGACCGAGCATCTATTGTCTTAATTGGAGATGAATCGGACATTATCCGGTTGCTAGATGAAAACGGCGCGCCACGCGACACATTTGAAATCATTCATACCAGCGAAGGCATTGCTATGAATGATCACCCGGCGAAAGCTTTTGCTAGAAGTCCTAACTCGTCCATTGCTCTAGGCTTCAAACATCTTCAATCAGGGGAGATAGACGCATTTACAAGCACCGGTAACACCGGAGCAATGCTTGTTGGAGCGATGTACACTATTCGGACTATTCCAGGTGTGATTCGACCTTGCATAACTACAGCTATGCCAGTGCTGAATGGAGGCGTTTCCATTTTACTCGATGTCGGTATAAACTCTGATTGCAAACCGGATGTTTTGTACCAGTTTGGAATTTTGGGGAGCATCATGGCTGAGCAGATTTACAAAATTGACAATCCTCGGGTTGGCCTTATGAATATTGGAGAAGAAGAAGGAAAAGGTAACCTTCTTACCCAAGCCGCTCATCAGTTAATGAAGGATTCTAAAGAATTCAACTTTCAAGGAAATGTTGAAGGTCGGGACATTTATCTCGGCGAAGCAGATGTCGTGGTTTGCGATGGGTTTACGGGTAATGTTGTTCTGAAGCAAGCTGAAGCTCTCTTTACCTTGATAAATAAGCGAGGAATCAAAGACGAGTATTTTGAGCGATTCAACTATGAAATTTACGGTGGCACACCAGTGCTAGGTGTAAATGGAAATGTTATTATTGGACACGGTATTTCAAGTGCAAATGCGATTAAAAACATGATCAAGCTTTCGGCTGACACAGCAGAAGCTGATCTTGCAAATCGGATTCGAAAAGTGTTTAAATAGCGCATGACGAAGATAAATGCCGCCATAACGGCTGTTGCCCATCACGTTCCAGATTATGTTCTCACCAATAAAGAATTGGAGAAGATGGTCGACACGAATGATGAATGGATCACTTCCCGAACCGGAATCAAGGAAAGATACATTCTAAAAGGAGATAATAAAGGTGTTACCGATATCGCCAAAGGTGCAGTAGAGAAACTTCTTGCTAAAAGAGGAATTGGACCAGAAGAAATTGAGCTTGTCATTTTTTGCACCGTTACACCCGATCGATTATTTCCAGCCTCTGCAAACATCGTAAGTGAAAAAACAGGAATGAAAAACGCCTGGGGATACGACCTGAATGCAGCTTGTTCTGGATTCTTATATGGCGTTACAACAGGTTCAAAATTTATCGAATCCGGAGCATACAAGAAAGTATTGGTTATCGGTGCCGATAAGATGTCATCCATCGTAGATTATACGGATCGCTCAACCTGTATCATTTTCGGTGATGGGGCTGGTGCAGTGTTACTCGAACCAACAGAAGATGGCACTGGAATTCAAGATTCTATTTTGAGATCAGATGGCAGCGGCGAGCCATTTCTTCATCAAAAAGCAGGAGGATCACGACGTCCTCCGAGTCAAGAAACTCTTGACAGCGGTGAGCACTACGTTCATCAAGAAGGCAAGACTGTGTTCAAATTCGCGGTTTCTAACATGGCCGATGTCAGTTTCGAAATCATGGAAAGAAACAACCTTTCTGCAGATGATGTTGCTTGGCTTGTCCCTCATCAAGCAAACCTTCGCATCATCGACGCAACCGCCAAACGCATGGGTGTTGGTACCGATAAAGTGATGATAAACATTGATCGTTATGGCAATACGACCAACGGTACAATTCCCATTTGCTTATCTGAGTGGGAATCAAAATTGAACAAAGGAGATAACCTCATTCTGGCAGCTTTTGGTGGCGGATTTACATGGGGATCGGTGTATTTAAAATGGGCGTACGGCCCTTCATAATCAACTTGGTTTTAGCAGTTAAAAGACTACTTTAGCCCCTATAATTTAAGCCTATGGATCTTAGTCAAATTCAATCGTTGATCAAGTTCGTTTCTAAATCTGGCGTGAGCGAGGTGGAACTTGAAACCAAAGATTTTAAGATTAATATAAAGGCCACTCGGGAGCCGAGCGATAGCCCTCAGGTTGTTGCTGTACCAGCTCAAGGATACATGCCGCCTCCCGTTGTAGCGCCTGCTCCGGCAGCCGCTCCAGCCGCTCCAGCGCAAGGTGGTGCCGAAGGCGAAGCAACTGAGGCTGACAGTAAGTATGTGACAATCAAATCACCGATGATTGGAACCTTCTATCGTTCTCCAAATCCTGAAACTCCCTCTTTCGCCAATGTTGGAGATGAAATTGCTCCAGGAAAAGTGCTCTGCATTATCGAGGCGATGAAGTTGTTCAATGAGATCGAAGCCGAGATTTCAGGGAAAATTGTCAAAGTACTTGCGGATGACGCAAGTCCGGTAGAATATGATCAGCCGCTATTCTTGGTCGATCCATCGTAACGCCTTCGTTACCTAACCGAAAAACTCTGACTTATGTTTAAAAAGATCTTAATCGCCAATCGCGGTGAAATTGCTCTTCGCATCATCCGAACATGTCGGGAAATGGGCATTTCTACTGTCGCTGTATATTCTAAAGCAGACGCGGACAGTCTTCATGTTCGATTTGCAGATGAAGCGGTATGCATTGGCCCGGGTGCAAGCAGTGAATCTTATCTAAGAATTCCGAACATCATCGCAGCAGCAGAAATCACCAACGCCGATGCCGTTCATCCAGGCTACGGTTTTCTATCTGAAAACTCAAAGTTTTCCAAAATCTGTGCTGAGAACAATATCAAGTTCATTGGCGCAACTCCGGAGCAGATTGATGGCATGGGCGATAAGGCCAACGCCAAAAAAACAATGGCTGAAGCTGGAGTACCTTGTGTCCCAGGGTCCGAAGGCATTTTAGAGAGCCTCGAAGATGCTCTCGAAGTTGCCAAGGAAATGGGCTACCCCGTAATCATGAAGGCGACAGCTGGAGGTGGTGGAAAAGGAATGCGCATCTGCCGTAGTGACGAAGACGTTGATACAGCGTGGCACAGTGCTCGACAAGAAGCACTCGCTACATTCGGTAATGACGGCATGTACATGGAGAAGTTCATTGAAGAACCTCGCCACATCGAAATCCAAATTGCCGGCGATCAAAACGGGAAAGCTTGTCACCTTTCAGAGCGTGACTGTTCTGTTCAGAGACGGCATCAAAAACTCGTTGAAGAAACTCCGTCGCCATTCATGACGAAGGAACTTCGAAAGAAAATGGGTGCGGCGGCTATTCAAGCTGCTCAAGCCGTAAAGTATGAAGGTGTTGGTACTGTAGAATTCCTCGTGGACAAGGACAAGAACTTCTACTTCATGGAGATGAACACTCGTATCCAAGTTGAGCATACGATTACGGAAGAAGTCATCAACTATGACCTGATCAAGGAGCAAATCAAGATTGCGGCTGGAAAGCCTATTAGTGGTAAAAATTATGAGCCAGTTGGGCATGCCATTCAGTGCCGAATTAATGCGGAAGATCCGCTGAACGACTTCAGACCAAGCCCAGGTAAAATCACCGAATATCACCAGCCAGGTGGGCATGGGATCCGTATTGACACGCATGTTTATGCGGGGTACGTCATTCCCCCATTTTACGACTCCATGATCGCCAAATTGATTACGGTTGCTCAAACGAGAGAAGAAGCGATCACGAAGATGGAACGCGCTCTTGGTGAGTATATAATAGAAGGTGTCAAAACCACCATTCCGTTTCATCAGAAACTGATGCTTCATCCCAAATTCAGAGATGGTAAAATAACGACCAAGTTCTTGGATGATTGGGATTATAAACCTGAAATTGAAAAAGGATAATTAATCAGCCTCGGAACTTCTTCCGGGGCTTTTTTTATCTGAGCAGGTTAATACTACCTCGCTTGGTTGTCTTCTTTGCTCCTTCGACCCTGTATGAGAGCAACCAATGATAAGCGCCCGCTGGAGCTAGGCCTAAATTTCCACCTACTTCTCCGCCCCATCCTTCGTTAAGATCGTCCGTTTCAAACACAGACTGACCCCAACGATCATAGATTACAAGCTTGGTTTCTATTATTCCGATTGTATGAATGATGAAGACATCATTATTGTTGTCTTGCCCAGGCGTGAAAGCATTTGGAGCATAAATGATGGGATAGCAATCTCCTTCAACCAAAACACTGTCATAATTGAAACAACCATTCATGTCTTGTACCTCAAGGGTGTATACTCTGTTCTCTGGTTCAATCACATACGGATTAGGGCCGTATGGATCGCTTAATCCCCCTTCTGGTGTCCATCTGTAGCTCAGTGTTGGGTCAATAACCAAGGTCGATCCTAGATAAACGACATCAACATCACAATTCTCAATATCCTCCCCTGCATTCGCCTCTGGTAATTGGAACACGCGCACATTTGCCATGTCTGATGACTTACATCCGTTTGAATCAGTCACCGTTACTGTAAAATCAGTTGTTACCAAAGGATACGCTTTGGTCGAACCTACATTCGAACTTGCATTGCTCAGCAACGCACCATTGTCCCAATCATACAAGACTCCGCCTGAAGCAAACAGCGTTACCGAGTCTTCGGCACACATCTCTTTATCATCTCCAGCAACCGCCTTCGGCAACTGCCAAACGGTAATATTAACTGTGTCTACGTTTTGACATCCGAAATCATTTATGACGGTGAGTATGTACCGCCTATTTTTTGTCGGACTGAACGACACTCTGTTACTGTCCTGACCGAGAATTCCTTCAATCGGAGCCCATGAATAGGACATGAAGCCATTTGTTACTCTCGCCGATGTAGTGTCTCCCAGACAAATTGGACTTGGACTGTCCAAAATCTTTACAATCGGTAAGGTATCTACAACGACCTCCATTTCCGCTGAATCTTGGCACCCAAATGTTGTCGTACCGATCACTTTATAAATCGTCGTTTGATCGGGGGATGATTTTGGGTTTCTAATAGTCGAGTCCGTCAGACCGACTGACGGGATCCAAGTGTACGTCGCACTAGATGGCCCCGTTGGCGAACCTCCGATTTTCACAGTTTGACCAATACACATTCTCTTATCCGCGCCCGCACTGATATTCGGTAATGGCTTGACCACGACCGTTATCTGATCTGAATTCTCACACGTATTTGCGTCAGTAACTGTGACCGTGAAGGTCTCCGTCACGAGAGGGAATACCTGCGGATTCGCGGTTGAACCATTGAGCAGGAAAACCGATGAGTTCCATTGATAAATGACTCCGCCCGTTGCGGTAAGAATGATCGAATCTTGTTGACATAAGAAGGTGTCTGGTCCAGCGTCGGCCGCATTCGGTGGATACACATCTAGGGTATCACTGATGCTTGCTTCACAACCATTGACATCTGTGACCGTAACCGTGTACAATGTTGTATCACCCGGAAAAGCATAACTCGAATCGGAGGTTGGACTTTCCAAGGAAGAAGATGGAAACCATTGATATGATAGACCACCACTTGCCCAAACCAGAAGACTATCTCCGTCACAAATGGTCGTGTCCTGAATGTTTATCATGGGAACTGGCAGCACATTAACCGTCAAATCCATGTCATCCGAACTCGAACACATGTTTTGATCTGTCACTGTCACCTCTATCGTGAACGTGCCTACAGTATTTCCATAGTATTGCGGATTGGCCAATGTGTCAAAATTGACCGATGTCGTATTCCAACTGAAGGATGAACCGATCGGCCCCGTTGGACTACCTCCTATTTGAATCGAATCTCCAAAGCAAATAGCTTCATCAGAGCCTGCGTTCGCTTGAGGCAAGACATTGACAAAAATCGTGACCGTGTCAGTGGATTTGCACCCGTTTACATCTGTTCCTTCTACCACATAGGTTTGAGTAGAATTCGGGCTTGCCAGTGGATTAGCTATGGCTGTCCCCGAAAGACCGGTGCCCGGTGACCACACATAGTTCTGCGCTCCAGTCGCAACCAATGGAGCTGAATTACCATCACAAATCGTATCGTCACCCCCTGCACCTACAACAGGTAGAGGCCAATAAGGAACTGTAATCTGCGTCGAATCAGAACAGCCATTGGCATCCGTAACGGTCAAGCCTACGATTGAAGTTGCTGGAAAGAATGCAAATGGGTTTGAGATACTGTCATCGCTTAAAAAAGTCGAATTGCCCCAAGCATACGAGACTCCTCCAGTCGCTACCAGCTGAGTCGAATCCTCCAAACAAGAAGTATCAGGTACGAGATCAACTACTGGAACTGGAAGTGAATCGGCCACCACCATTTGCGAGTCGATTGACTGGCATCCATTCCCATCAGTTACGGTTACAAAAAACAAAGTGTCCTGAGTCGGAGATCCAAGGGGATTTGCCAATGTTGAGTCACTTAGTATTCCCGAATATGACCATGAGAATGAAACTCCGCTAGGACCTGTTTGTGAACCTCCTAGAGCAATCGAATCGTCCAAGCAAACACTGAGATTCGGACCTGCCTCAACTTGGGGTAACGTATCCACAACTAAAAAGATCGTGTCAAAATTGCTGCAATTGTTTACCAACTCTGTGGTCGTCAACAAGATTGTATCCGAGATCGAGGCAGTAAGAAGAGGGTTAAACAACGCGGCTCCAGACAGCGTATTGTTACTTGTCCAAAGCACCGTATTCCCAATTCCTGTCGTAGGGTTACCGCCAATAGTTATCGTGTCTGCACCACATATTGTGAGATTCGCAAATCCTGCATCTGCCACCGGCAATGGATGAATGGTAATTACTGCTGTGTCAAACCGGGAACAGCCAGTTAAAGTGTCAGTAACCTCAACGATGAGCAAAGTATCGCTCAGCACAAGTGCCATAGGATTTGCTGCATTTGGGTTGGAGAACAATGGAGAAGGCGACCAATTATAAATAGAGTTGATTCCTCCTGTTGGTGAGCCCCCAACCATAAAGCTATCGTAGGCACAAAGTAGAGTGTCTGGCCCTGCGTCAGCACTCGGTAATGCAACCGGAGTTACTTCAACTGAGTCGGTGTGCGAGCAATTGTTGGTATCAAATAGAACGATAGTGTAAACAGTAGGAACAGTAGGCGCTGCTTCAGGGTTTGGAACTGTGTCAAAGTTGAGTGATGCCGAAGGCGTCCATACAATTGAACTAAAATTTGAGGCAGTAGGAGAACCGCCGAGGGTTACGCTGTCCCCTATACAAACTCCCATACTGTCTCCGGCATTCAGCCCAGGATTTGAGGAAGAGAATATATTTACAGTATCGAGATAATCACAACCAAAGGTGTCAGATACGGTGAGCGTAAAAATCTGTGTGATTGGGATAAACGCCATTGGGTTAAAGGCATTACTGTCACTCAACTGCGAACCGTTCGACCACAAAACAGTACTCGGTGAGATTGTTGTTGGTGCACCTCCGATTTGAACAGAATCGCCAATGCAAACGGTTGTGTCCGGTCCAGCGTCAATGATGGGAATGGGATGGACCGTGATACTAACCGTATCATAGTTAAAACAACCATTTGAATCTTCAACGAAGAGCGTGTAAATAAAACTCCCACTTTGTGTAAAATAGCCTATCGGGTTCGCTATGGTGGTGTCGTTTACATAATTATTCGGGCTCCAGATATAGGATGTCGCATAGTTACTTGTTGGGCTACCACCAAGGGTGTATGCATTTAACCCACATATGGTCGTATCCGGTCCGGCTTCCGCTGTAGCCGGAGAAAATATTGTTACAATCAATTCTGCGGTGTCATTTGTGTTGAAGGTATCGGCCAGATTATTAGGCATACTCGAATAAATTCGAATCGTATCTCCGGTTGTGAGACTGCTGGTGCCAAGACAGATAAGAGTATCTGAGCCTGCGGTCAACGTATCATCAAAGGCAAACGGGCTATTGAAAGGGACACCATTAATCGTCGTAAAAATGGTCACAGTGTCTATATCGATGATGCCGGCATTGCTCAATCGGAAACATATGTTGCTCGGAACATTACCACAAAACCCAGTGGATGAATAAATTGAATCTATGCCTGCGTCCAATGTTTGTTCCCCTAAGAAAGCAAAGTCATCCAAACCAAAATCGCTGAACTGGTTGTTGGTCATCCATATCCATCTCAACTTTACACTCATACCGACGAAACTCGCTAGACTGAAAGAATCGGCCAACCATTCATTGGCGGTATCTTGATCAGGTCCGGTATGAACTACATTCCAAGTCGTTCCAGAGTCCGTAGTGATCTCGACGTAGAAAGTATCAGTGCCCATCGGAGCTCCAAATGCACCATCGTACTGATGATACCAAAATCGAACTCTTGGATTTACCACAGAACTCAGATCAACATAGGGCGTTTCAAGGATAGCTGTGTCGGCATTACAAGCTCCAGACGACTCAACGTAGGTATATCTACCTGAGATAGTACCGGGATTATGATCGATCGGTGGACCAGTCACACCAGTCGGCGTTCCGTTCGTGTCTGTTACAAACTCTGCCGTTCCTTGATTTGTCCACCCACTTCCAGGCGTACAGGCCACACCACAGTTAGTATTGCAAGTATCCCAAGTCTCGAGGTCTTCAAAATGTGGAAACGTTGTAATTGTTTGCGAAAAGGACGCTTGGTCAATGGTCAAAAAACCAAGGAGAGCGAGAATGATTTTGAACGTCCATTTCATAGGCTAAAAGACGTGCAAAAATACAAAGCGTTGCGGTCTAACCTGCGAGGCCAGACGAATTTGATTTTGGCTTTGAAGATATTAGCTTTTGCGCTGCGGCTGTGATCGCTGCTGCATCGTAATCACATTCTGCCCACAACTGCGGCTGTGAACCGTGTTCGATAATTTCATCCGGCATGCCAAGACGCAGGACATTGGCTTGATATTGATGGTCGGCCATGAACTCCAAGACTGCACTTCCGAATCCCCCTTGAATGCATCCATCTTCAACAGTAATGACGCTATCAAACTTTCCGAAAACCTCATGCAGAAGAACCTCATCAACCGGTTTCACGAATCTCATATCGTAGTGGGCGACGGACGCTCCACTTGATTCGAGTTCTTCAATGGCCTTTGAAACCTCGTTTCCGATATGTCCGATAGATAGAATAGCCACCTCAGAACCACTTTTGAGCTTGCGGCCAGTGCCAACTTTTAGTTTTTTGAATGGTGTCTTCCACTCAGGCATTACTCCTTGTCCTCTTGGGTAACGAATCACAAATGGGTGATTCAACTCTTTGAGCTGAGCTGTGTACATCAAGTTTCGAAGTTCTTCTTCGTTCATTGGTGCACTAACCACCAAATTGGGAATGCATCTCATGTATGCAATGTCGTATGCCCCATGATGCGTTGGGCCGTCTGCACCGGCAACTCCTGCCCGATCTAAACAAAATATAACCGGAAGGTTTTGAATAGCAACATCGTGAACTACTTGATCATATGCCCTCTGCATAAATGACGAGTAGATATTACAAAATGGCCTGAGTCCTTGGGTAGCTAATCCTGCTGAGAAGGTCACGGCATGTTGTTCTGCAATACCAACATCAAATGCCCGATCCGGCATCGCCTTCATCATAATGTTCAATGAACTACCGGTTGGCATCGCTGGAGTTACTCCTCGCACCTTGTCATTCTTCTCTGCAAGTTCAACGATGGTATGGCCAAAGACATCTTGATACTTAGGAGGTTGCGGACTGTTCGGAGTGACTTTTACAATCTCGCCCGTGTCCTTATTGAATATGCCTGGTGCATGCCACTTCGTGGGGGAACCCTTTTCCGCTGGTTCGTATCCTTTGCCTTTTGTGGTTATGCAGTGTAAAATTTTAGGCCCGGGAATGTCCTTCAAATCTTCAAGCACTTTGGCGACGTGGATGACGTCATGCCCATCGATTGGACCGAAATAGCGAAAATTCAAACTCTCAAAAAGGTTTGAATGCTGAAGCAGAGTTGACTTGATGCTGTTTTCAACCTTCTGAACAATTTCTCGTGCATCTTGCCCGAACTTGCTCATTTTACCCAGAAGGTGCCACACTTCATCCTTTACCCTATTGTAGGTATGGGATGTGGCAATATCAGTGAGGTATTCCTTGAGCGCACCGACATTTGGATCGATACTCATGCAATTATCATTGAGAACGACAATTAAATTGGTGTTCTCAACGCCAGCATGATTTAAGCCTTCAAAAGCCAAGCCAGCGGTCATCGCGCCATCGCCAATTATCGCAATGTGCTGTTGGTCTTTGTTTCCTTTTGAATGATTGGCGACGGCCATTCCTAACGCTGCGGAAATCGATGTTGAGGAATGCCCTACACCAAACGTATCGTAATCGCTTTCCTTGATTTTCGGAAAACCGCTAATTCCCTCATACTTTCTGTTGGTATGAAAAATCTCTCTTCGACCCGTTAGAATCTTGTGTCCATATGCTTGGTGTCCAACATCCCATACCAATCTGTCTTCAGGTGTGTTGAAGACGTAATGCAGTGCAACGGTCAGTTCAACAACTCCAAGGCTCGCGCCAAAATGTCCTCCTTTTTGGGAGACCACATCAATAATGAATTCGCGCAGTTCGTCGCTTACCTGTGGAAGGTCTTCGATCGAAAACTTCTCCCTCAAGTCTCTAGGAAACTCAATTTGTTTGAGAAATTCTCCTGTTTCGAACTGTGATTCTTTCATGGCAGCAATTTCAATACTAGCAACTTTCGCTGGATAATCCTAACAGTCAAAGCCTTCACTAAGTTCATCACTTCAGAGAAAAGAAGTTAAACGAGAACTTCATTTAGAATTGATTCGAACAGCTTCTTGCCATCCTCATTTTTGAGATTCGGGTCTGCCGCCCGCTCCGGATGAGGCATCATGCCGAAGACATTTCGATTCGAATTACAGATGCCCGCGATGTTGTTTATCGATCCATTTGGATTTGCATCATCCGTTATCTGTCCATTTTCGTCACAGTATCGAAAAAGGACTTGATCGTTGTCTTCAATCCCTTTTAACACATCGCTAGGTGCAAAGAATTTTCCTTCGCCGTGAGCGATAGGAACATTTAGTACAGCTCCTTTGTCTATGGATCTCGTGACCAAAGAATCCGAAGTCTCTGTGCGGAGGTGCACATTTTTACAGACAAATTTTTGGTTGTTGTTGTGTTGTAGCGTTCCTTCTACAAGGCCCGACTCACAAAGAATTTGAAATCCGTTGCAGACTCCAAATACATATCCGCCCTTATTGGCGAACTCAATAACTTCCGTCATGATTGGAGAAAACCGTGCAATTGCGCCGGAACGTAGATAATCTCCGTATGAAAAGCCTCCAGGTAACACTACAAAATCACACCCTTGAAGGTCATGATCTTTATGCCACAGTCTGGCGATTTCCTGATCCATGATCGATTCTAAAACATAGATCATGTCTTGATCACAATTCGAGCCGGGGAAGGTTACAACACCAAATTTCATAGTACAAAATTACCTAGCAAAAGTAGTAATACTGGCCACCTTCTACTGGTCAATTTTGAAGAGATATATCAATCCGAGTATCAATATAAAATAGAGCTCCGCAAGCCATTTGTTCTTTATAAACAGGATGGCTCTGGCCAGTGCGATGGAAACAGGAACACATATCGTAAATAGCCAATAGCCATAGTTGAATGAGAGTATGGAGAAGGCCCCAATTAGAATTGACAGGCTAATAAGTGACCATCTTCTCTTCTCACGCATTGTCGCTTTTGATAGCTGGGCTCTACTTTGAAAAAACGCGATCCCCATCACTATGAGAAGTAGAACAGCCTTTGTGAATTCGAACGTATCATCGAACCCCCAATCAGCAATAGCGGAAAATGAAAAGAAAAGTAGATCCTCTTCAATTATGTAAAGAAATCCATTCAAAAAGTAGAGTGGGATCATCATTGCAACCAGCACCACCAACGCCTTTTTTAGATCGAACCGAGCACTCAGAACCATTGCTCTCACAGAAATTAAATAGTATGCTAGAAAAGATGGATTAAATATTCCGAGACCTCCGATTGTCAGGCCTTGATTAAAGATCTCGTAGGAAATCTTTTCCCCGCTAAAAATGTTCAGCGTCTGCCGAATTAGTAGAATTTGAAACATGCAGCCAATCCAGAAAATCGGATGATTGTATTCTAACGGTAGTATGAAGAATAGTAGGCTAATGACAAAGAAGGGCATATTGCTTATCCCTCCTAACAGGGATTCGGATTGAACCAGTCGATTCAGAAATATAGCGACCCCGAGCGCAGATAGAGCGGCCAAAATTTGAACCACCCAAAATGGTCCAAGGTTCATCCATCGAAACAGCGAGGAATTACTGAAAAAGCCAAGGCTTACTTCTGAGCCCACCATAGAGTTCAGTATCATCCCCGCAAGAATGACAAGCGTACAGAGTATCGGCAGGAGAGAATCATATTTAAGAAGAAGCTTGACCACAATTATTTTTCTCGAAACAAACTTAGCTATGAGTTACTGGAACCTATCGGTTTTATAGATTTGCGCAAACTTTTATCCTATGAGACTAAACGAATTGATGGATTGGTTAGCGGTTATTTTTGAATGGACATTTGGCATTTTAACTAGCCTAGGTAATGGATTCAACGTTTTTATCATCATCATGATGAGCATTCTCGGCGTTATTTGGATAAAGAAGATGGGCGATTTCAATAAAGAAGCGCGTCAGAATAACACCTTGAAGTAACCTTAGAGGTCGAAGCCTAGGTCCTTTCGGTAGTAAACCCCTTCAAAATCGATATTTCGAGCATTTGCATAGGACTTCTCCAATGCATCATTCATCGATTCTCCAAACGAAGTAACAGCGATTACTCTTCCTCCGTTTGTCTCTAGTTTACCTTCATTCAACGTGGTTCCCGCATGGAACAATAGTGATCCTTCAATTCCATCAAGTCCATGCATCTCCTTGCCTTTTTCATACGCTTCGGGATATCCACCAGACACTAGCATTACACATGCGGCGCTTCTCTCATCAATGTCTAATTGAAGCTTTTTTAGCTCGCCTTTCGAACAACTGTGTAGAATTGGTAGAAGGTCAGACTTAATTCGTGGAATTACGCTTTCCGTTTCTGGATCTCCCATCCTGCAGTTGTACTCTATGACAAATGGTTCGCCATCGACACTCATTAATCCAACGAATAGAAACCCATTGTACTGAATCGAATCCTGTTGCAAACCCTGGATTGTTGGATCCACAATTCTATCAATCACCTTCTTCATGAACGCGTCATCTGCGAATGGCACAGGTGAAATAGATCCCATTCCTCCAGTGTTCAGTCCGGTATCGCCTTCTCCAATTCTTTTGTAATCCTTGGCTTCCGGCAGCAGAATATATTCAGTGCCGTCGGTCAGGACAAACACGGATAGTTCTATTCCTTTTAGAAATTCTTCGATGACGACCTTAGAACCCGCATCTCCAAACTTTCCACCTTCGAGCATGTCCCTCAAAGCCTCTGCTGCCTCGTTTCGGTCATCGAGAATTAGGACTCCTTTTCCAGCTGCCAACCCATCTGCTTTCAGCACATAAGGAGGATTTACATCATCGAGGTAATTGATTGCCTCTTGCAATTGATTTGAATCGAACTCGTTGTAGGCGGCCGTTGGAATCCCATGTCGTTCCATGAAGGCTTTCGAGAAACTCTTGCTTCCTTCCATCTGAGCACCAACTTGCCCGGGTCCAACAACACCAACTCCCATTAATTCAGGATCAGATTCGATGAATTCTCGAACTCCCTTTACGAGAGGTGCTTCTGGCCCAACAATCACCAATGTGATTTGATGTTCCAAGATGGCTTCTCTCATTGCGGGAAAATCAGAGTCTGAAAATGGGAGATTGGTTCCCATGTCACTTGTTCCACCATTTCCCGGTGCTATGTAGAGCTGAGAGAGGAGAGGACTTTGAGCCAATTTCCAAGCAATCGTGTGCTCTCGACCGCCTCCTCCAAGTAAAAGTACATTCATAGAAATGTCAACTTAGTTGCATGCAAATAAAGAAAGCTTGATGAGACTACACCAACAAAAAAAGGCCCTCCATAATGGAAGGCCTTCGATTAAATTAAAGCTTCTTTTAAGGTGCTAATCTCTTAATGCTACAACCTACAGATTTAGTTGTACTCGGATTGATTGACTCACCCGCAACCATGTTTCCGATCGCATCCGTCAAATAATGATTGGATACATCATCCTTGTTTTCGCCGTTGTCGTCAATCAAGCCTCGGTATGCAAGTTTCGCATCGCGATCAAATAAGAATACGTGAGGCGTTGTTCGAGCTCCAAATGCATCTGCGATTTCATGATTTTCATCCACCACATAATTCATTTTGTAACCTTCAGCTTTAGCCTTGGCCTTCATTTTGGCCATAGAATCATCACCTTGTCTTTTGGCCTCATTGCTATTAACCAACACCATTCCGATATTATTCTTCGAACACTCGGCGTATAACTCATTGTAACGGTCCTCCCACTGCAATACAAATGGGCAAGTGTTGCAAGAAAATATCACGAGCAACCCATTTTCCGAATGCAACTCTCTAAGGTGCGTAGTCTCACCAGAGATGTCCACTACTTCCTGACCCATCATGGGCAGCATGTCACCAATTTCCAATACGCCGTTTCCGCTAGGCGTGGATGACATCATTGCCACCATAGCGATGGTGAGCATCATTGTTCTTGAAAGTGTCTTCAATATTTTCATAGTCTCTGCATTTTTCCGTCTAAAGAATGACGATAAAAGTACCACAAGTTGCCTATTCCACGTAGCCACTTCTAATTGCGTAGCGAATTAAGCCCGCAATATTGTGAACATCCAGTTTTTTCATCAGGTTGGTTCGGTGGGTATCGACGGTTCGGTGGGAGATAAACAAACGATCTCCAATCTCCTTGTTTGAAAACCCTTGCGCTATCAATTTGAGTATCTCGATCTCTCGATCAGTCAGTTGATTCTCCAAAATTGGATTCTGATAATCAACGTTCATCTCTTGCCCTTCTCGGTGAAGCTTCGTGTCGAGTTCTTCACTAAAAACTTCTCCTCCCGAATGCACATTTCGAATGGCTTCAACTAGGTCCTCTTGATCTATGTTCTTCAGCAAGTAGCCTTTTGCACCACTCGCCATCACCTTCCTCATCATGCTTGGGTCGTTGTGCATCGTTCGGGCGATACACCGAACGTGGTCATGTTGTTTGGCAATTTCTTTGATGGCTTGAAGACCATTCATTATCGGCATGTCAATGTCAACCAAGGCAATATCGAGGGTGAGACTGTTTACAATATCTACCAGTCTTTTACCATCGGTAGCCTCAGCAACAAATTCAAAATCATCCACCTCCTTAATAAGGGATTTCAAACCATCCAAGACAAGTTGGTGGTCATCGGCTAAGGCAAGTCGAATCATGTGATAAAATTAAGCATCCTCGTAAATTAAACCAACAGTCTGTGCACAATGGCAGTTTAGTTTTTGGCAGCACAGCAATCAACTAATTTCGCGTTTGATTCCTAATCACAACAATTGCTTCGTATTAAACCTTACCTGATCTTGACTTTGGCATTTACAGCTTGTCTGTGGATACTCTATGGTTCATCGCTCACGCTATGGATGGATCAGCTCCCGGGAGGAGGAGAAGACGGAGCTAAAAACTTTTACACGCTGGCATACCACGCGCAGCATGATGATAGCTCTCTCTGGTTCGATGGGATGAACTATCCATATGGTGAGCACGTCAGCTATACCGATAACCAACCGATCTTCTCTATTGCCCTGCAGTGGTTGAATAAAATTCTCCCTATTTCAGATCATCTTACCTTCCTCTTCGTGTGGATGATGATGCTCTCCTCTCTTCTGGGAGCATTTTTCATATTCGATATTCTCAAAAAACTTGGCGTGAGCGCTTGGTTGGCGATCATTGGTGCCGTTTTAATTATATTCCTAAATCCCCAATGGCTGAGGCTTTCAGGTCACTATTCATTGGCACATTCATTCATTATTCCATGGTATTTGTGGATGCTGCTGAATTATTTTTCGAATGGAAATCGCTCCCTCATATTTCTCATACTTATACCTCTCCTTGGAGGATTAGTCCATCCTTATTTCTTGGTCATGCTAGCCCTATTCGGTGGCACAGCGTTGTTCATTCAATATTGGTCAAATCGCGATCTCATCAATTTGAAAAGCATAATGCATATCGCGCTGGTCGCTCTAGCTCCGATCCTTCTGTTCCAACTTTTCATGAGCCTAACAGATCCCGTGTTGGATCGCAGCGCTTCGCCATACGGGTTCCTTGTATATCGTGCGACCTTATCGTCAGTCTTTTTACCAGTAAGTCTTCCCCACGGAGCTTTTCTCGATAATTTAATCCCTGGTTGGTTCAGACAATCAGAAGAAGGGGGATTCTATATTGGATTATTGGCTCTGGTCGGCATTGCAGCTGGATTGCTTGGCATTGTACGAAAGTTGGTAAACCGAGACAGCGTCTTTCATAGCTTAGGACGATCCCATATTTTTCTATTGGCTTCTATTCCCGTTTTGTTACTGGCGTTGGGGTTGCCATTCATCATCATTGGACAGAGTTATCTTCTTGAATATACCGGGCCTCTTCAACAGTTCCGAGGAATCGGCCGATTCTCCTTTGTTTTCTTTTTCGTGGTCAATATTTACGCGTTGGTCCTGGTTAATAAATGGATCCAAGAATCAACTCAGTGGAAGCGAATATTGGCATTCGGTCTGCTTGTTTTAATGGCGATAGAGACCGTTGCTTACACTACTTACATCGCCGAGCACACCTCATCAGGATCCAATGCATTTCACAATAGCCACGTTCCAGATTTCATAGACGCGTCATTGTACGAAGCAATTCTTCCTTTGCCTTATTATCATATTGGGTCGGAGAACTTTCGAACCAATCACAACCACTCGATTGTCGTGCCATCCATGAAACTTTCCCTCGGCACTGCCCTTCCACTAATGAGTGTTCAACTGAGTCGAACTTCTTATCAGCAAACCAAACGTTCGCTTCAATTCACAAACCATCATCTATCTGAAATTTCATTGCTCTCGGACTTAAATTCAGATCCCATTCTACTCATAGTCGATCCACAATCTGTATCCAAGAAAAGTGAAAGGCAATTGATCCAAACCGCTTCATCTCTTGGTCAAGAAAATGGAATGGAATTCTATTCGCTGACTCTCGACCAGTTTCTTCAAATCAAAATGGAAAACCTTGAAGCTCTTCTCGATGACTCACTATTGGTGCTTGTTGCTGACCCGGAGGTGATCAAAGGAAGATCCAGCCTTTATTTCGATGGATTTGACGATCTCCCGACTACTTCATCCTTTATTGGCAAAGGTGCTCTGAGTTTTCAAAGACGAGAATGGACCTCCTTGATTCCGGAAGGTTATACTTGGCCTGTTAGCGAGGATGTAATTGTCAGCTTTTGGCTAAACATTAAGGAACAAAATGTGGCCAACACTCAAGTTTGGATGGGGTCAGTCGTTGATGGGGAAGCCTCTCTCGAATTAAGCGAAGTTTGTGATCATCTTCAGGCTATATCAGAGGACTGGGCCCTCATTGAGATAAATGTTGTGCCGTCCTTCCAAAACCCATCAACTCAAATCAAGCTGCATCGAGACGGGCCTAATGTCGATGTCACTATCGATGAGCTCCTGATTCGACCTTCTTCTCTAAACGTTAAGCGATCCGGAATGTTAAACATGAACAACTACTATTACAGCACAGAAACCAATGAGTAAGACCACTGTATTATTAGTCAACCTGGGCACACCAGAAAGTCCACGGGTTTCCGATGTGAGAAGTTACCTCAGTCAGTTCTTGAACGATCCACGAGTAATCGACATCCCATACTTGCTCAGAAAAATTCTGGTCAATCTGATTATCGTACCGTTCCGCGCCCCTAAAAGTGCGAAGATCTATAAGGATCTCTGGACACCCGAGGGCTCACCAATCATCATTCATGGCAATGCTGCGAAGCAAAAATTACAAACCCAACTTGGCGATCAGTACCAAGTTGAACTCGCAATGCGATATAAGAATCCGAGCATACCAAGCGTGCTCGAAAGAATAAGGAAATCAAATCCTGACAAAATCATTGTACTTCCTCTTTTTCCTCACTACGCTTCCGCCTCCACAGGATCAGCTCTTCAAGAAGTCATGGAGGTGATTAAGAATTGGTGGGTCATTCCTGAGCTTTCCCTGATTAGTCAATATTGGAATCATTCTGGATTTATCAATGCCTTCGTGGAAAGGGGTCGGCAATATGATATCAGTTCTTATGATCATGTATTATTCTCATATCACGGCCTTCCTGAAAGGCAAGTTGACAAAGTTTACGATGACGGGCTCTGCTCCGATCATAATTGCGAACATGAAGTGACCGATGAAAACAAATACTGCTATAAGGCCGTGTGCTTTGGCACAACTCGTTTGCTTGCTGAAAAACTTGGCTTAAGTCCAGAGCAGTATACAGTCTGCTTCCAGTCAAGGCTCGATAAAAAATGGCTAGAACCATTCAGCGATAAAGTCGTTGAAGAAAAGGCAAAAGAAGGAGCAAAGCGACTCCTTGTTTTTTCACCGGCGTTCGTTGCTGACTGTCTTGAGACAACCGTTGAAATTGGTGAGGAATACCAAGAAATCTTTGTAGAGCATGGAGGTGAAAAGGTTCAATTGGTTGAAAGTTTGAATGACCACCCTCTTTGGATTGATACGCTAGCAGACCTCGTTACCTCTCGTTGATTTGCCCAAATTCAGTGAATATCGGGTAAGCAAGAATTTCTCCGAAAAGCTATGTGCTTGGTTGGAGAATCAAGATGTGGGGATTTGCTTCAATGGCAAAGGATGGAACCATGACTTCGACCTTCTAGCAGGAACTGGAACTCACTCTACAGCTCATACTTTTGACGACGCCTTAGCGCTAACAGCAGCGAACAAGTGGGTGTTTTGTCATCTGTCCTATGACTTAAAAAATCAATTGGAAAAACTGACTTCTGACAATCCTGACTCGATCGGATTTCCTGAATTATTCTTTTTTGAACCCAAGTTTCTCTTCCAATTGAAAGACGACCAGCTTTCCGTCCTAACCCCGGGTGAGGCGGGTGTAGATGTCTTGATCCAAGAAATTGAATCTATTCCTGAAAAGGGCATTACCAAAATCGGAGTTCCCAACCATCGCATTAGTCACGAGCGTTATTTAAGCGATGTCACTCAGCTTCAGAATCATATGCAGCTCGGGAATATTTATCAGGCGAATTACTGTCATGAATTTTATTGGGATGACGTTTCGATATCGACTTCTTCACTCTATTCAGAAGGGTTTAAAGCCATGCCGAACCCCTTTTCGGTCTTCTACAAACTCAATGAGCATCACTGTGTCTCTTTCAGTCCTGAGCGATTTCTACAGATAAAGGATGACGAGATCATCTCTCAACCTATGAAAGGAACCGCACCCCGTTCGGACGACCCCAATAAAGACTTGCAAAACCTTGAGGAACTCAAAAACTCAGAGAAGGATCGCCGTGAAAATGTGATGATCGTCGACTTGGTACGGAATGATCTAAGCCACTACGCGAAAAAAGGGAGCGTCGATGTTCCCGAATTGTATCAAGTTGAAACGTATCCGAAAGTTCATCAGATGTATTCGACCGTCAGGGCTAAGTTGAGAGACGACATCCATCCTCTACATGCTATTCTAAAGGCATTCCCAATTGGCAGTATGACCGGCGCGCCAAAAATCAAGGCCATGGAGCTCTTGGAAAAGTATGAGCACTCAAAACGAGGGTTATTTAGCGGTACGATTGGATACTTCACTCCAGATGGAAAAGCGGATTTCAATGTTATCATCAGAGGCCTTCTTTACAACGATTCTACCAAGCGACTGTCGTGCCATGCTGGAGGTGGAATTACCGCCCTTTCTGATCCAGAGGCTGAATACGAAGAAACATTTATCAAGGCACGACCCATTTTTGATCTAATCAAGTAGACTCCTTCTACTTTTGGCACGTGTTAGAAAAGGTAAGTTCATACTTCCAGAATCAAAAATCGCTCGAAGAGGATTCCAAACTTCTTGTGGCAATTAGCGGCGGCCGTGATAGCGTAGCACTTGCCCATGTCTTGCACACTCTCGGATTTCAAATCGGACTTGCCCACGTGAATTTTCAACTGAGAGGGCGAGAAAGTGATGGAGACGAGGATTTTCTCAAATCCTTCGCAGAGCAGTTGGGCGTTCCTCTGTACATCCATTCTGAAAATCCAGAAGAAGGTAAAAATGTGCAGCAAGAAGCTCGAAGAATACGATATGCCTTCTTCAAGAACGTTATGAAAAATCATGGCTATTCACTTCTCACAACGGCTCATCACCAAGATGACAAGATCGAAACTGCCCTACTAAACTTCACCAGAGGAACTGGAATCCATGGAATGAGAGGAATGATTTCATCTGAGGCGATTTATCGGCCACTGTTGGGAATTAGCCGAATTGAAATTGACCAATATCTAGACCAGGAGGGACTTTTGTTTCGCGAGGACTCTTCTAACGCAACTGGGAAATACAAGCGCAACAAGCTGAGAAATGAGGTTCTTCCTGTTCTTTTAACTCTAGAACCCGACACCCGCGATAAAGTTTTGGCGAGCATTCAAAATTTAGAATTTGACTCTGAGGCCATTGCTCAGATGGGGGACATGTTTCTTGTGGCGGAACACGACATTCTTAAGATTGATCTTCAGAAATTCCCAGAGGATACTGTCGCCACTTGGCTGTATCATACGGTGCGAAAATTCAACTTTAATCGGCAACAGTGTGTTGACCTAGTCCGCTCAGATGAATCTGGTGCTAAAGTGTCCGCTGAACAACATACGCTGTACCGCCAAAAGGACGAAGTCCATGTCGTTAAGAATTACCGATCCGATTTCGAACCCCTAGTGTTCGAACGGGTCGAAAACCGATCCAATGCTTCCGTAGAGATTCAAATGAGTCGCGCTGAAGGTGACGACCATTTAGCCAAGAATAATTGGTCTGTCCGCATTTCTTTTGATTCTGAACTTTTTCCAATTACGATCAGAAGTGCGACACCCGAAGATCGATTCAATCCCTTGGGAATGAAGCACGACGTAAAGTTGACTGATTACCTAAAAGACAAGGGAATTCCAAAGTATAATCGACTACGCACTCCGGTTGCTTGTGATGCCGATGGCCGCATCTTTTGGGTCCCTGGAATTCAAATTTCTGAAGCAGTTAAATTGAAAGACACTGATTCTCAGTCCCTATCCATTTCTTTCTTCTATCTTTAATTAATGGATTTCGATTTTCACGAAAAGCAATACCTAGGCTATAACCGATTTGGAATAATTAGAAGAACAGTCATCGTTCTTTTTTGCCTAGGCATATACTACTTCAACGGTGAGAACGGACCTGATCGAAATGTGTTTTTTCTCCTTGCTATAGTCGTATTAGTTCTCTCGATGGTGTCTCTGCTTATCAAACATTTAGAAACTAAAATTTCTGGTTCCAAATTGACCTTGTTGGGGCCAATGACCCATAAGCGAGTTGAATTGGACTTAATAGGAACCAAGAATATTGAGATCACCCCTTTCAGCCCTTTTCTGTTGAATCGGCCAATTTTTAATCTTCACCGAAAAGAAACTCTTCGGTTTTTTACTCATGGAAAGTGGAGTGTAGAGTTTACGACGAGCGAGGGGAAGGTCGTGCGATTAGGCACCCAGCGCCCGTTTGTCCTCAAACAAGCAATTGAAACTGCAAGTAGCCATTCTGGATCAATAGATACCACTTTGTAAAGACTAAGAAATCTCTGGAAGCGCATTCGCGTTCCGAAATCCTCCTTAAACAGAATTTTAGAATGGGGTAATTGTCACTCCAAGCTGCAAGGCATTGTACGGAGTAACTGTGTTCTGCTCCTCAAACAATGTCGAAATAGAGTAGAATCCATGGAACATCACAGAACCATATCCGGCTCTGAATGTTGCACCGTATCTCCACTTTGTAATATGTGGATATGCGAATGTTTTGAGCTTCACATTCTGTGCATCAATGGTCTTCTCGTGGGTCTGAAGTCGATAACCAACTTTTGCACCTATTGCAACTTTTATTCTATTTCCACGATCATCTACCGCGCTTCGAAATCTCAATTCGATTGGAATATCCACATAATTAACGGAGAGCTTAATGCTCTTCATTAGTGAGTCTGGAATGTCCACGAAATCTGAAGTAGAGACCAACGCCGTGTCAAATCTCGTGACAACAGAGTTTGAATAATAATTATGCGCTGCGATTCCAACGCCAAAGGCTCCGCTGACCATTCCATCTTCCTGGAATGGATGATCATAAAGGATAGAAACATTTGCACCACGGCCGTACCAATCTTGCTTGAACGATTTGTTGTTGCCAATTAGGTAATCCCAATTCAAATCAATCAACATCAAATCCAAATGAGGGATTCCCTCTTCTTCGTCTTCCATTTCAGCCTTCACACTCGTTGTGTCAGCCTCTTGTCCAACAACAATTCCTGATAGAACTAGGAATAAGGACAGAATTGAAATGATCTGTTTCATATAATTGATTTTTCAGCCGCCAAATGTACCTATTGCAAATCGGTCGTGGCTTATACAACGCTACTTTTGTATTGATCGTCTTGTAAACATGAAATCCTATTTCACAGTACTGTTCTTGCCACTTGCACTCAACACCTTTGGGCAATTCAATGCTGGTTATGATTACTACGATGAGACCCCTGTGATCCATGACTTGGACACCCTGATAAACCCTTGGGCGGGTGGGCTAAACAATCCTCAGTTTTCTAGCATTGATGTTGACTTGGATGGGACGATGGACGTATTCATTTTTGAACGCGACGGAAAAAGAAGGCTACCCTTTATTCGAAACGAAAACGGTGAGTTTGAATTCGAGCCTTCAGCCATTGGAAATTTTCCAAAAATGAACTGGAATTACACGCTGTTGAGAGACTACGATGAGGATGGGAAGTCTGACATATTCACGGCGGGTTATAACAACTATGGAATCGATGTTTACCGAAATATCAGTGATACCATTTTGAAGTTTGAGCAAGCGGCCGATGACTTAATGTATAAACGAGAATCCGCTTCGGCCCTTTTCTTCTACGCGCCCATCAATGACTTGCCTGCCATTTATGATTTTGATGGTGACGGTGATCTTGACATTTTAATTCAAGGACAGGTAGACCTAACGCCGTACGTTTTGCTTTATGTCAAAAACCTTAGTCAAGAGCTTTATGGAACCAGCGATAGTTTAGCTTACAAGCTTGTAAATAAATGCTGGGGTAAAGTGCGTGAGTACATCAGTGAGACTGGGTGGACGCCTTATGCTTGCGACACCGGCGCTGCTTATGAAAGAGGCAAACGCCATGGCGGAACTACCCTCGCCGCGATGGATTTGAATAATGATGGGCTGAATGACCTCATCACCGGTGATTCATACAGGGGAAATCTTATCAGCTTGATCAATATCGAAGACAATGAAGACGCGGTCGTAAATCTTGCTCTATCGGATACAGCGTTTCCTAGTAATTCCGTCCCCGCTGAAGTGCCAACGCTTCCGGCCGTATACCTTGAAGACATGGATTTGGACGGTGTAAAAGATATGATGGTGAGTCCCAATCAACTAAATTCTCAGGCCAGTTTTAGCATAGATACTTCAATCAATATGGAAGTTGATTGGTACTTCAGAAATGCTGGCACGAACAGCAATCCAACTTTTGAGCTTGAAGAAAAGGGCTTCTTTTCCAGCGAAATGATCGATGTTGGATCACGTGCCTTCCCCTCTCTCGTTGATTTCAATGGTGATGGTTTGCTTGATTTAATGATTGGAAACGAAGGCTACAATGTCTATGGAGGTACGGCTTCAGCTAGCATCACCGCATACGTAAATGTGGGATCGGAAGGAAACCCTTCTTTCGAACTGTATGAAAAAGATGTCGCAGGGATTTCGTCATTAGGATTTCATACGGCTCACCCTTGTCTGGCAGATATCGATGATGATGGTGACGTCGATTTACTTGTAGGAGACGAAGAAGGAAACTTGCACTATTTCAAGAATACAGGTGTCGCCAGTATCTACAACTTCCAACTTAATCAGCCGATGTATGAAAACATAGACGTCGGTTTGGGAGCACATCCAACCTTCTTTGACCTGAATATTGATGGCCTCCAAGATCTAGTGATTGGTGACTACTATGGCAGGATTCATTACTATGAGAATATTGGAACAAGCACTGACCCCTCATACAGTCAAAATGCAACGATTGAAGAAATGGGAGGAATTCTAAACTTCAATACTTATGGAGGAGCTTCTGTTCCGTATTTCACGTATAACCTTGACTCTCTTGGCACGAACCTTTATCTCATGCAAGGCACAGGAAAAGGACAAATTTTAATTTACGGCCCGATCACCAACATTTTTGGAAACTTTGAGGCCGTAGATTCCATTGTGGTCGAGGCTACTTACACTTCCATTGTCGGGGCTGATTTGTTTGGGGATCAAAGGGATGAATTGATCATTGGACAACGAACCGGCGGCCTCTACATGTTGAATAAGGTGAACAACATCACCATCGGTTTAGCCGAACATTCCTCGACCAAAGGGAAACTCGAAGCATTTCCAAATCCAAGTGATGGGACATTCACCATCAAACGCATTGACGCCGAAAACCAACTATACACGCTCAATGCTTATGATGTCGGTGGAAGGAAGCTCTTTTCTGAATCGGCAAATGCGTCGAATGGCATTCTAGAAACTCAGATTAATTTGTCAGCTTACCCTGATGGGCTTTACTTCGTCTCTTTGGAACACCAGCACCACTCCGATTGGATTCGATTAATCAAAAAGTAAAATCAGTTCTCTGCTCTTTGTTCATTGTTCTCCCAACAATGTTGAGCGCTCAGTTCAACCTAGGATTTAGGGAGTCTGGTGAGTCTCTTGTGACTTTCGAGAAGGACGGTACCGATCTCCGTTTACTGGGAGTTGGTGGGTTCAATGCTCCTCAGTTCTCCGAAATTGATCTGGATGATGATGGCGTCATGGACCTTTTCGTTTTTGATCGATACCAAGACACGTGGCGGACATTTCTTTATAATTCTACGTCGAGTCGATACGACTACGCCCCGCACTACGAGCAATTTTTCCCCCGTGAGATGCAAGACTTTGCCATTCTGAAGGATTACAATTGCGATGGCAAAAAAGATCTTTTCACCTTCTACCAAGCCAGCTTCCGTGTATTTAAAAATGTTGGATCCGATTCTCCGGAATTTATCCAGGTAATCGACAAATTGCAATCTGACTATGGCTCAGTAACTACCAATGCCTTTGTGCTCGGTGGAGATGTCCCTGCAATCGTGGATGAAGATGCAGACGGCGACCTGGACATTCTCACATTCGGTTCTGTGAATTCTGAAAACACCATTGAGTTTCACAGAAATTTATCCATGGAATTGTATGGCACTTGTGATAGCCTAGAATTTGAAGTTGTAACGCAGTGCTGGGGAAATGTTGAGGAGCCGTCCAACAGCAGCACCTTGCAAGTCACGAGTTGTAAAGGAATCATTCCACCTAAAGGCCTTCGACACCCCGGGTCGTCAATACTCCTTGTGGATTCAGATGGGGACGGCGATCAGGATTTAGTTGTTGGTGACATTCAAACGAACTCTGTAGTGCACGCTATCAATGTGGGCGATGTGAACTCTGCATCCATCGACGTGAATCAACAAACGAACGACTTTCCGAACGCCACTGATCCGATTGAAATGCCTTTCCTCGTTTCTGGTTATGAAATTGACACGGATCACGATGGAAATCTGGACTTAATCATGTCCGTCAATAACACAATCGATAGTTCAACGAACCATGGGCATACCTGGCTCTACAATAACAATAGCAGCACAGCGCCCGATTATGTCCTTGAAACAAAAGAATTCCTGTTAGAAGAAATGCTAGACTTGGGAGCGATGACTGCACCCGTCAGTATGGATTACAATGGTGATGGAGATCAAGATCTTCTGATCGCAGTCGATTATAGTCGAAACCCAAATGGCGGATTGAAAAGTCGCATCCACTACTTTGAACAACAGAACGATGGTTCATTTCTATATGAGGATGGTGACATCGGGGGATTATCAGCGTTCGGTTTTGAAGCCGTCGTGCCCGGACTTGGCGACATCGATGGAGACGGTGACCTAGACATGTTGATTGGGACCTTGGACGGAACACTACACTTACTGAGAAACAATTCAGTCGGAGGGCAGTCAAATTTCACATTAGCCATACCGCAATACATGAGCATTACGAGCATCGGTTCTAATGCTACTCCTGAATTTGCTGATATAAATGATGACGGAATACTAGACTTGGTGGTAGGAGACAGGACGGGAACAGTCGCCTATTTCGAAAATGGTGGCACCACGTCCAGCGCTAGTTTTCCATCGGTTCCAACAATCGCCAATCTTGGTGGCATCGACGTCAACCCTATTTGCTGTGATGGATTTTCTACCCCAAGGTTTGTGCGAAACGACGCCTTCGGTGAAGGCCGATATCTCTTTGTCGGAAGCAATGAACTCAGCGTCGAAATTTTTGAAATCCCGACTGATCTTTCAGGTGAATTCACTCGATTGGATTCGTTGTTTTTCAACGTGAGTAAAATCAGTCCGCTAGTTATGGACATCGACAGCGATGGCATTTATGAACTCCTTTTGGGTACAGGAGAAGGTGGGTTGAAAATCTTTTCGAGAGAAAAAAATTATGTTGTGGATGCGGAAGAATTGGAAGATGATAAATTCCGCCTCTTTCCAAACCCATCAGGCACCCAAATCCAAATTGACTTCCAATCTAGCGCCGTTCGGGAATTAATGGTATTTGATGTTCAAGGACGACTTATTGAACAGAAAGTGATCACTTCGGCTTCTCACAATTTAACGGTGGCCACCTATAGCGTGGGCTTATATGTCTTGAAAGTGATCACCAACTCTGAGTCAAGAACCGCACGTATCGTGGTGCAACGTTAATAGCTGTTTTTCGATCATAAACTTGAGTTTCCTAAGTTCAAATGATTCGAACTTAACCCAAATTGAGTTCGACAAAAAGAGTCAAACAGCTCTATCCTCTCTTCTTCAGAATCTCAACTTTTCTTGTTTAGTATTCATAAATTATTAATTTCCGTCGCGGTAAGCTGATCATCGAACCAAGAAATTCAGCTCCTATATGCCAACTGACATAGCTACTCCCATTCATACTAAAGGTTTTGCCAAGACACTCAGAAAGGACAAATGGTGGTTGTATCCCGGCACCGTTGTTTTTGGGCTTTCCTGCTTTTTAATCTATGGACTGTGGTCGGCTTGGCAAGCAGACTATTATTGGTTCAGTGCAGGACAAGATGGGTTTGGAGGTTACCTCGCCCCATTTTATTCTCCTTTGATTTTCATCAAAGAAGGCGTGGCTGGGGCCGCACCGATGGAACATTCATTTTTTGGACCATGGCCTGAGTGGTGGCCAAAGTGGATTCCCCCTTCGCCATCTCTTCTAATACTGGCCATACCAGGCGTCTTCAGGTTCACCTGTTATTATTATCGAAAGGCATATTATCGGGCGTTCACTGGAACCCCACCGGCTTGTGCTGTTGGCGCGTTGCCCCGAAAAGGAAAGACCGGATACAAAGGAGAGACTGGATTGATGCGCGTGCAGAACATCCATCGCATCACCATGTATTTCGCATTATTCTACATCGTAGTATTCTTCTATGATGCCTACCTATCGTTTTTCAGAGCAGGAGAATTAGGAGTGGGAATTGGAAGCTTGTTAATTCTGGGGAATCCAATTATGTTAGCCGCCTACACATTTGGGTGTCATTCGATACGGCACCTCGTTAGCGGTCGAAGAGATTGTTATTCCTGTGGAATGGGAGGCGAGATTTCCCATCAGAACGGCAAAGTAGCTACCTGGCTTAACCAGCGACATGAACGCTTTGCTTGGATCAGCATGATCTGGATCGTTGTCGCTGATCTTTACATACGACTCGTTTCGATGGGCTACATCGTTGACCTTAACACCTGGGGGCTTTAATACGAAATTGAATGTTAGATATATCTGAGATAAGGACGGTAGAACATGATGTGCTTGTGGTTGGAGCTGGTGGAGCTGGACTTAGCGCAGCAATTGAAGCCTCTTCGCACGGTCTAAGTACAGGAATCGTAATGAAATCCCTGCTCGGTAAGGCGCATACTGTCATGGCCGAAGGTGGAATGGCGGCAGCCCTTGCCAACGTCGATTCACGCGATCATTGGAAAATTCATTTCAGAGATACGATGAGAGGCGGGAAGTTTCTCAATGTTTGGCGAATGGCCGAATTACATTCGAAGCTCGCTCCTGAACGTGTCCGTCTTCTGGAAGAATGGGGAGCTGTATTTGATCGAACAAAAAAAGGACTCATCAATCAACGAAATTTCGGAGGCCATCGCTATCCAAGATTGGCCCATGTCGGAGATCGCACCGGATTGGAAATGATTAGGACATTACAGGATCATGGCATTCATCAGGGCATAGAAACCTATATGGAGTGCACCGCTTTGGATTTAGTGAAGAATGAGAAAGGAGAAGTATGTGGCATTGTTTGTATGTGGCGTGAATCTGGATCCTTCATCATTTTCAAAGCCAAGTCCATCATATTTGCTACCGGAGGGGGTGGTAAAGGCTGGGAAGTCACATCCAACTCTTGGGAATACACCGGAGACGGATATGCTCTGGCCTATGAGGCTGGGGCTGAATTGATGGATCTAGAATTTAATCAATTCCACCCTACAGGAATGATTTGGCCTCTCTCTGTAAAGGGAATCTTGGTAACAGAAAGTGTGCGCGGTGAAGGTGGAATCCTCTTGAACAGTGAGGGCACACGCTTCATGTTCAACTACGTACCGGAGCGATTCAAAGACGAGACAGCGGATACGGAAGAAGAAGCTGCCCGTTGGTTGGCTGGTGATCCGAATGCGAGAAGGCCACCAGAATTACTGACTCGTGATGTTGTAGCTCGAGCTATTAACGAAGAAGTAAAAGCCGGTAGAGGATCGAAACATGGAGGTGCTTATCTGAATATTGCTACCCAAAGGTCCGCTGAAGACATTAAAAAGAAACTGCCGTCCATGTACCATCAATTCAAGGTGCTGGCGGAATTGGACATCACCAAAGAGCCGATGGAAGTAGGACCGACCTGTCATTATTTTATGGGAGGAATTAAGGTGGATGCTAATACTACCATGAGTTCGGTTCCCGGATTGTTTGCATGTGGAGAATGCGCCGCAGGAATGCATGGTGCAAATCGACTTGGAGGTAATTCGCTTTCAGATCTCCTAGTATTCGGATATCTATCTGGTAAGAACGCCGCAGAATATGCAGCCAAAAAGGGATCACACGATTCACTTGACGAGGATCAGGTGAGGAAGATCATCCGTAATGCTACTGACATTCTAAATCGTGAATCCGGAGCGAACCCGTACCTGTTACATGAAACACTGGAAACCAACATGCAGGAGCACGTTGGTATCATTCGCTCTAAAGAGAACCTTGAAAAAGGCATTGATGCCTTGGAGAAAATGAAAGCCGATTATCAAACGGTGAAGGCCAAAGGTGCTAGTCAATTCAATCCTGGTTGGCACGAGGCACTTGCTATGAGGAATCTGTTGATCACCGCTGAGGCTGTTGCACGGGCAGCGTTGCAGAGAGAAGAAAGCAGAGGAGCGCATACCCGTTCAGACTTTCCTGGTGAGCAGGACGAATGGCTGAATTATAACATTGTAAGTAAAAAAGGGGCAGATGGGAATATGTCACTCTCCAAAACGGAACGGCTAAAACCCGACCCAGAAATGGAGCGAATTGCTAAATCCACTATTGAGGATCTCGAAAAAGAGATCGCACAAGAACAAGGCAAGGTTGGAGCCGAATGAAACAAGAATCTAACATAGTTGGGGTCAAACGAATAGGATCAAGTTAATATGGCAAAACGAAATTTTCAGATCTATCGAGGTACCAAGGAAAGTGGAGAATTAGCCTACTACGAGACCGATGTGAGTGAAGGGATGGTTGTGCTGGATGTCATTCATAAGATCCAAGCAGAACAGGCCAACGATTTGGCATTGCGATGGAATTGCAAGGCCGGAAAATGCGGATCCTGCAGCGTGGAGATCAACGGAAAGCCAAAGCTGTCCTGCATGACTCGTATGAACGAGTACGCAGATGATGAGACGATTACCGTCACCCCAATGAAGACATTTCCACTGATTCGAGATTTGGTTACCGACGTATCATGGAATTACGAGCAAAACAAAAAGATCAAACCTGTCAAATTAGCAAAAGAGTCAAAGACCGCTAAGGGTTACGTCATGTACCAAAAAGACGTAGATCGAGTACAGGAATTCAGGAAATGCATTGAGTGTTATCTGTGTCAGAATGTTTGTCATGTATTGCGCGATCACGGCCAAGAAGAAAACTTCGTGGGTCCACGATTCATGATCCGAGTGGCAAGCTTAGAGATGCATCCATTGGACGTCGAAGATCGTCTGCCAGAATTGAAAAATGAATTTGGATCGGGTATGTGCAACATCACTCGGTGCTGTACCGATGTTTGCCCTGAGCACATCAATATCACTGACAACGGAATCATTCCAATGAAGGAAAGAGTAGTGGATCGATTCTATGACCCAGTCACCATAATCGGAAGGAAGATCTTTGGACCGAAGAAGAAAAAACTCCCTCCGATTGATCTTGACTAAGCCAGAGTGCTGATTGATTTGAGCGAGCTTCTACTCCATGAAGGGTTGTGGTGGATGTTCAACATCCCGGGATGACACCAATTTGAATTCTTCAATTGCGCGTAAACAGGCGTTCCACCTGAGCACAGAATCCTCGTTTTCGTCAGGACGCTGGGCCTCCGCTTCTTCATAGAATTCCATGGCCTTTTTATAGTGGTTGTAGGCTATATATCTTGTCTGGGGTCCAGTTCGTTTCAGAGCAGCATTGCCTGTTCTCTCTTCAATGATCCCTCGGTAATAGAGTTTCTCGTACGGATCTTCGAGTTGTTCGCACAGATCTTTAGCCCTCGGGTACCTAGTATTCGTTGAAGTGATGAACTGATCCGAGATAGCAAGGAGAGAAGTATGTATCGCCAATTGGTTACCCGGGTCAACACTGAGGATGTCTCGACAGATGCTTTCTGCTTGCCAAGGTTCATTCAATAGTCGATATCGCCTTGCCTTCTCCAAGGCATGAGGAATCGAATCTTTCAATATTTTCTTTAGTTCCACGGGTCAGTCTTTTTGATGAAGAGGAATAACTAGACACGGAATATAATAAAATCTCCGAAAGCTTCAAGGCTGAGTGCGGTCAACAACATCCGCCATCATCTGATATTGACGAGTTAAGGGCGAAGAGAAGTTGAAAATATATCTAGTTTCTTACTTAACGTACACGGTTTTGGCATTGACGAATTCGAGTATGCCTTCTAATGCAAGCTCTCGTCCATAACCAGAATTTTTGATGCCTCCGAATGGAAGACGAGGGTCACTTTTTACAAATTCATTAATGAATACAGCTCCTTCTTCAAATTCACCGACCCGCTCAAGTATGGCGTCCGTGTCTCCAGTGCAGATCGTAACCCCTAATCCATAATTAGAGTCATTGCTCAAGTCAATTGCTTCGTCCAAATCCTGGATTCGGATGAAGGGCGCTACTGGGCCAAACAATTCTTCATCAAACGCTGCCATACCCGGCTCAACATCAACTAACACGGTTGGATCATACTTGGCTCCGTCCCTTGTTCCGCCGGTTAATAATCGTGCTCCTTTTTCAATCGAGTCATTGACTTGTCGCTCGATTCCTTCAGCCAAGTCGACTCGTGCCAAAGGTCCTATTCGAGTGGATGAATCTGTCGGTTCATTGAATTTGAGCTCTCGAACCTTTGCATTGAATTTCTCTACGTACTCATCAAATACTTCATCTGCCACTAAAAACCTCTTGCCAGCGATACAACTTTGACCTGTGTTCAAGAATCTCGCTTTGAAACCTGTGTCAACAGCCTGATCCACATCAGCGTCTTTCAACACAATTACGGCGTTACTACCTCCGAGCTCGAGAAGACTGGGCTTGAGAGAAGCACCTGCAATTGAGGCAACGGCAACACCTGCTCGTTCGCTTCCAGTCAATGAAACCGCTTTAATCATTGGGTGTTCAATGACTTTACTCGCGTGATCGTTATCAAGAATCAAAGTCCGAAATACGTTTTGAGGGAAGCCGGCCTCTACAAAGACCTCTTCGATGTCCAGAGCACATCGAGTCACATTTAGCGCATGTTTGAGGATCCCTACATTTCCTGCCATGAGTGTTGGAGCGGCAAAACGGAAGACTTGCCAAAATGGAAAATTCCATGGCATGATTGCATAGATCACCCCAAGTGGGTCGTACTTGACAAAGCTCCTTTGAGCATCTGTTTCGATTTCTTTGGGTTGAAGAAATGACTCGGCATTTTCCGCATAAAATCGACACACCCAAGCACATTTTTCAACTTCTGCAAGGGACTCAACAATGGGTTTCCCCATTTCTGAGGTGATGTGCTGAGCATACTTATTTTTATTCTTAACGAGTACATCAGAAGCGGCATTGAATAATCTGGATCGCTCGCTAAATGAAGTAGTTCTCCATTCGTAAAATGCATCATTCACATCTTGAATTACTGAATCTGTTTCCTCGATCGAATGCACGTTAAACTCCTCTATCACCTTCAAATTCCAAGGGTTCACTGAACTCACTTTCATCGCTTCCAAATTTGCGGCAAGATTACACATCCTCTATTGAATGATAAAGTTTGGGAGCCAAATAATAATGCGGACTCCATAAGAATAATAACGTCGTCAGTCGATCACGCTTCAAAGCTACCTTTGCCCTCATGCTTTGGTTCCGCTATTGGGAGTTTTGGATGCGCAGTGTTGTGCCGATCTGGTTTAGGAAACTCTATATTCATTTTGAAGAAGATTTACCAACCGACGGTCCAATCATTTTCGCTTGCACCCATCCTAATTCTGCCCTTGACTATTTCTTTTTACCGCTCATTCTTCGAAATGGGGTGTCTGTTTTGGTTAGAGGAGACATTTTTCGGAACCCGATTCTCAATTTTATCTTTCGGCGAATATGGATGCTCCCTGTATTTCGATTTAGAGACGGGTACTCTTCCCTCAAGGATAACGCAACCAGCTTCGGTGCATGTTATGAGGAGTTCGACAACCATGGTCACGTACTTATTTTTCCAGAAGGTGCGAGCGTACAACATAAGACCGTTCAGCCATTACAGAAAGGAAGCGCGAGGTTAGCATTAAATTATCTTGAAAAACATGGTGGTGATAAAATGTACATCGTTCCTATGGCCAATAACTATTCGAGGTATCGTCAGTTTCGGAGTACCATAGCAACTCGATTTGGGAAAGCCATTGATGTGAATGAATATCGCGACCTGTATCGTGAAAACGAAAATAAAGCGTTCCAAAAACTAACAAGCGATATCGCAGTGGAGCTGAAAAGACATTTCATTGAAGTGAACAACTATTCGGACGACTGCCTAACTGAAAAAGCGCTGATGGCACTCAGGCTCGATCGACTCGAGGAGCGAAGCGAGTTTTACATAGAAGATGACACGGTGTTCCAAAGTGAGCGAGCTCTGGTTGAAAAGCTCAATGATTTGGGTGAAGACGCCCTTAGTGCAGAGTGGAAGGAAACTGCAATACGCGTTGGACTTGACCAGCGTACAGAAGGGATCCTAAAACATCAGTATAGTAAAGATGTCTATTGGGTACAGCGCGCCATTCTTGCGCCCATTATGCTTATATCGTTTATTCCGAGTTTGCTTCCGCACTACATTTCCCAATGGCTCATTGACAATAAAATTAAAGACATCATATTTTACACCACCATCCACATTGCTGGAAATCTCATTTTATATTCCTTTCAAACAATCATTCTGGCCATTGTCTTCGGTTCTCTTTTCGGCTGGATGGGTCTACTTGTCCCACTGACCGTATATCTGATCTCAAAAATTGGCGGAGAAGTGGTCGATGAGTTCCTATTCGCGCATTACAATTGGAAAAAGGTGGCGTATCGGGACGACTTTAAAATGTTGAATGAAGAGGTTAAAGCCTTAATTCGTTAGTCTTTCACTCTGGTCATGCCGATGACTTTAAACACGAAGTCGGGCAATGGTTTACGCTTTCGACTTTCACTTAGATTCAATCTCCAGCCGAGTTTTTTAGCCACCGTGATCTTGTGGGTTTCTACAAGCTCGATCAATGTCCCGTCTGGATCCTCTAAATAAGCAAACCTACCTGCGGCCTCTCCCATTGAAAAGGAATCGCCGGTATCGATGGTGAATGAATTGTTCAGATCATCCGCACGCTTCTTGATCGTGTCCATCTGGTTCACGTCAAAACAGAGATGGATAAATCCTTGATCTCCCCAAAAACGATCCTTCATATTGTGACCTGTGTTCGGAGTCGATTTGGCCTCAACCAACTCGACATAGAAAGCTCCAAACACCTTTGAAAAGGCCCCGGTGTTTCTCTTCGAAGGGGCAAGTCGTACTCTTCGGAATGTTTGATCGCCTCCTTCGAGGCCAGCAAAATCTTCAAACACTCGTTCTTCATCAAACAAGACGTCGTCAATCTGGAGAACATCACGATAAAATTTCAGTGACTTTTCCATATCGGAAACGCCGATCACAATCCCTTCGATGCCGCCAAATGTGCTGTTCTTGTGCTGGTACCAATTGTCAGATTCAGCAACAATAAATCGATTTCGAAACGGGTCGGTGAGTGAAAATGAAGGCTTGCCTAACGGGTCATTCTTCACCTCGGAAGGATTGTTTTCAATCAACTTGTTTCGTCCTTCTAAGGCATTCTCACATTTAATCCTTGTGACTAGCAAGCCCAGTTGTAGAAGTGAGAATGGAGTTTGAGTTTCAGGTTCTCGGCTCGTATACTGCCAGATCTCCATTCCTCCGCCACCGTTAAGGTTCATGGCCAGTATAGCATGACGGGATTGGACTTTTTCACCGGTATACTGAGTCATCAATGGTGCCTCAGCCGCCTCATCAAAAACAGGTACGTCAAATCCGAAATTCCTCCGGTACCACTTAAATGACTCGTGCACATTTGGAGTTCCGATTCCGACCTGTTGAATTCCGTTTAACATTCTAATTAGGATTGAATTTGGTTACGATCTTCCGAAACAAACTAGGTAAGTATCGCTTAATATATATAAGGGCCTGCTCGCGACCCAGATAAAGCTCTGCTTTACCCTTTGATGCCGCGTTCATTATTCTTTTCGCACAGATATCAGGTTCGAGGCCATGATTCAACCTCTCATCCATTGTTCCTTGGTTGCTCCCGTCTCCCATCATGGCATTTATGGACATGTTGGTTTTCACGCGTCCGGGGAGAGCCAAGGTGATCGTTATTCCAGATCCTTTTAATTCAGCGCGGAGTGTATCAAAGTATCCGTGAAGTGCGTGTTTCGAAGCGGAATAAGACGATCTGAGTGGGAATCCGAAAGCTCCTGCAGGCGAACTCATGACGATGATGGATCCGTTCTTTCTGTTGATCATACCTGGTAATACAGCCTTGGTCAAAGCAGTCGCTCCGAAATAGTTGGTTTCCATAATTCGTCGCTCGGTTTCTAACGAGGTCTCGGTCATCAATGCCCGTTGACTAATTCCAGCATTATTGATGAGGACATCCGTAGCTGAAACAATCTCAGCATTTTCTTGAATAGCTCTTTGAATGGAATCTTGATTGGAAACATCGACCGGAATGATCTTGTGATTTTCGCCCGGAAGCGTTTGCAGAATGGCCTCGAGCTTCTCTTCTGATCGGCTGCTGAGGACCACTTTAGCTCCTTGGTTCGCAAACTCACGGGCAAAAGCTTCTCCTAAGCCGCTCGAGGCACCTGTGACCCAAACCAATTTATCTTTCCAGTTACTTCTCAATTCTCTCTAAAACCTATGCAAACGAAGTAGTTTTTTAGCATATGAACGCCATTCAAATCCGTTAAGCGTTAAAATTCGATTGTTTAGAACTGAGAATACGTAAAAACATGGAATGCATCTCGCACTTCTCACTAACTATAATTTGCACTTGAACTCACTTTAGCTGTTAATTGAGATGAACACCTCACTATCTTTGGGGTCGACACTAACAACACAGAACTCTCATCCCGACAACTATCTCGATATCAACTTCTGCCCTTTCTTGGCTTCTAATTATTGCCATACTTTGGGTTCCCGTCATTTCGGCAACCTCCGTATTCGACGATAGTATATCGATCATGGTCCTCGACAATGTCAATGAGAAAGAGGAAAAAGAAGAAGAAACGAATAACGAGGAGGAATCGGATGAGTCGGAAGAATTCGCCCTCGTTGATATTGGATTCGAATCCCATGCCCGGGACTTATCGGACGGTTCTAACCTGAGTCGTCATCAATTTGGAATGAACCAGAGGATTGACATTAGCACGCCTCCTCCTGAATTGGTCTGATTTTTCATTAGCCCATATCCTCTACTTTATCATTCTTAAATTTTTCTCCTGTGAAAAGGTTTTTTGATTTTCAGCACTTCAGATACGATTTGTTAGGCGGTATTACTGCTGGAATCGTAGCTCTACCCTTAGCTTTAGCCTTTGGTGAACAAAGTGGGCTAGGTGCCGCCGCTGGTCTTTATGGAGCGGCATTCATCGCCTTTTTTGCAGCCCTTTTTGGCGGAACTCCAACACAAATTAGTGGGCCGACCGCGCCGATGACCGCCCTCAGCATGTTGGTGGTAGCTGGACTCCTTGAAGCCTTCGAGGGGCAGATAGAGCACGCCCTGCCGATCATTTTAATGGTCTTCTTTCTGGCTGGTCTAATCCAAATTGGACTAGGTTTTCTTAAGCTAGGTACATTCATCAAGTTTATACCCTACACCGTGGTTTCGGGGTTTATGACAGGAATCGGTGTTATCATATTAATTACACAGATTCCACCAGCTCTTGGATATTATGCTGGAGAAGACGAAGCCGTCATCGAGAGTTTTATGCCTCACGCGGAAGAACTCATTCTAGATCGAATATTAAAGGAAGAAGCTGAAGATGGCATTCTTGTTTTAGAGGATTTTAAGGAGACGATTCTACGAGCTGTAGATGTTACTGCTCAGGATATAAGAGATGAAGCCATCATGTTGGCTACCAATGATGGAAGAGGTGTTTTTGGATCAATCCGACATATTAGAAAAGCGCTCTCCAACATTGGTCTCATAGAACTAATTCTATGCCTTTCTACCATAGCCATAATCTACTTATTTCCAAAAATCACGCGTGTCATACCCTCTACTTTGGTGGCCCTTGTTGCTGTGGCTGGAACTGCTTATTTCTTGGAGCTTGACTATGTCTTGATCCAAGAAATCCCCATGGGACTTCCTAAATTTCACTATGACGTGTTCATGGGAGTAAACATTGGAATACTAGCGCCATTTCTAATCTCGGCTTTTTTGCTGGCCATGCTAGGAGCGATCGACTCGCTGCTCACATCCGTTGTTGCTGATAACTTGACAAAGACCTACCATGACCCCAACAAGGAGTTGGTTGGTCAAGGAATTGGTAACAGTATTGCGTCCTTGTTTGGTGGCCTTCCTGGAGCCGGTGCAACCATTAGAACAGTAGTTAATATTCAAGCTGGAGGAAAGACCAAACTGAGTGGAATGGTGGCCGGAGTGTTGCTCTTCATTATTCTCATCGTATTAGGGCCGATTGCTTCCAAAATACCAGCCGCAGTTCTCGCGGGAATACTCATCACAGTTGGAATCGGAGTCATGGATTACAAGGGCCTCAAGGCGCTTCCAAAAATGGCCCCTTCCGAGAAGGTCACCCTGCTTGTTGTCTTGGCATTAACTGTCTTCTGGCAGTTGGTCTACGCTGTTGCTGTCGGTCTCGTAATGGCCGCCGTGGTGTTTCTAAAGCGAATGAGCGACATCAGCGCGGATCAGGTTCAAATTACAAACCTGAATAAGTCTGAAGGACAAGAAGTCGGTCTATGGGCGGACGAAATGCAGGTGCTACCAGCCATTAGGGAGAAAGTAATCTTCAAACATTTAAATGGGCCAATGTTCTTTGGAATCACAACCCATTTCAGAAAGTTAGTCTACGAAATGTCTGATATCCATCTTCTGGTGATAAGAATGGAAAAGGTTCCATTTGTTGATCAGAGCGGATTGTACGCGCTGGAATCCGCAATCCAAGAATTGCATGACCGGGAAGTTATAGTTGCACTGAGCGGCCCAAATAAGCATGCGCTGGATCTCATGAGGGACATGCAGGTCATACCCAAAATTGTTTCGGAACGACATGTCTTCTCGAACTTTGATGAATGTAGGTTGTGGCTTCGTGAAGTATTGACAACGGAAGGAGGTCTGGAAAACGAGATGAAGACGGTGCACCGTCTAAAAGGCTAATCTAAAGGTTAAACGTATGGATGTATTTAATCATGACGGCTCTGCCTTCCGAAAGAACAACAATTGGTCATAGAGGCTTTTATAAGTGTGAGTAAAGAGATGGGAATTGAGCCTCCACGAACCAAGGCAGAATAGAGCTTAACCAATCCGATTATTTAAAAATGATGCAATATCTTTCACATCATGCCTAACGACTATTAGTCCAATACCATTATCGGAGAGGTATCGGTACTTAATTGAATCCCGTTCTTGCGTAATCATCAACGCTATCTAAAACGATGAGGGTTTTTTCGTGGTCCCACCTGGACTCGAACCAGGGACCACCTGATTATGAGTCATGAGTTCATCCCACACAAGCTGCTGTATACCAGGGCATTAAACATCTAATAAATGTTTAACTGTCTAAGAACTGTCTGTGATAAATCTAAGTTACCCCAAGGTTGGTCAAACCAAAGACCTTAAAGTCTTCATCTCGTTTCATCTGAATAATCAGAAAATAAGGCTGTATAGCGGTAAAAGAATTAATAGCTCGTTACACCCGAATAACCACCCAGCTGAACATCGTCTGTCAATGGCTAATTTATTAGCTGCG